>ERZ772968.322-NODE-322-length-24191-cov-4.249586_pt1 | contig 24191 bp, 18 predicted proteins | sample MGYA00580674_ERZ772968 | MGnify/ENA primary metagenome ERZ772968 (study PRJEB29015, sample SAMEA2737940) | human oral metagenome | biome: human oral; feature: human-associated habitat; material: dental | place: China | collected 2138 ...
GATCGACGCATCACCGAGACACTCCGCCAAACCGGCATCCCCGACAAAGCCGAACTCACCATGGGACGCAGCGCGGCGATGAACGAGACCACAAGTGCTGCGATCGACGTGCCAATGGCAATCCCATTGACGGCGTTCACGCCCATGGGCGCTATGACGAAGGCTGATACGACGGCGCAAATCGTTGTGACGCCGATCAAAAGAAGAGTCTTGATCATCGCATCGTCATACGTCATCGTATCCGGACCCGCGGCCGACCTCTGGAAGGCTCCCTGGGATGCCTCACCGCCGAACTGCTGTTGCGTGTAAGCCTGCGAGGCCGATGCCTGGTCGAAGAACTGGCCGTTAACCGGCTGGCCGTATTGATCGTATTGGACCTGCTGACCGTACTGGGCCTGCTGCCCGTAAGCCACATTCTCGCCGAAATTCGGCGTCGTCGGCTCCCGGAAGTACGGATTCCGGTTCATCACGGGATTGTGAGCCACTGTTTCCTCCTTTAGGGGCAAGCGAATGCTTGTCGCTTTCCCCAACAGTTTAACGGATGGAATGGGCGTCACCTGACACTGTGGCTCCACTCTCAGCACAATCCGTGGGCACTCGTACCCTGCGGCTAGGAAATTCCTGGATTTTCATGAGAAATTGAGAACTGTAGGAACATACACCAGAGGCCCTCACCGGAATACGCCAGTTAGCCCCCCGTACGAACGCTAAGGGGGCCATTAAGCTAGTAGACGACCTAATACCGAAAGGAATTCCATGATTCGAGTCGACAACCTGACTAAGAAATACGGTCGTGTGACCGCGGTCGACCATCTCAGCTTCGAACTCCAGCCTGGGCATGTGACGGGCTTCCTTGGCCCCAACGGATCCGGAAAGTCCACGACGATGCGTTGCATCATGGGACTCGACCGCCCCACCGGAGGAAAATGCACGATTGACGGACGTGAATACGGACAGCTTTCATCACCTTTGACCACGGTAGGCGCGCTCCTGGACGGACACGCATTCCATCCCGGCCGCACCGCCCGCCAACAGCTTATGGTCGTAGCCGACACGCACGGCTTCCCCAAAAAACGAGTCGATCAAGTTCTCGAAATGACGGGCATAGCAAGCGTCGCAGGAAAGCGCCTTAAGGGCTTTTCACTGGGCATGGGCCAGCGGCTCGGCATCGCCACAGCGTTGCTGGGCGACCCAAAAGTTCTAATTTTCGACGAGCCGGTCAATGGCCTGGACCCCGATGGCGTCCGTTGGGTTCGCGAGCTTATGCGAAGCCTGGCCAGCCAGGGACGCACGATCCTCGTCTCCTCGCATTTGATGAGTGAGATGGCCCAGACGGCCGACGATCTCGTGGTGATTGGCCGGGGAAAGCTCATCGCGCAGGGTGACATCAAGCAATTCACCGAGTCTGCGGCCCACATGACGGTCAACGTCGCCGGCCCCGACATCCACGCGATCGCAAATACCCTCTCCAGAGCGGGGATCCAATTCGACGAAGGGCATCCAGACGAACGCCACCCCAACGGAATCATCCACATCGCGGGCGGCGACAGGATGCAGATCGGTCACCTTCTCCACGTCGCGAATGTGGAGATCCACGAACTGTCCGAGTCTCACTCCTCGCTCGAGGACGTCTTCATGGAGCTGACGGCCGATCAGGTCGAATACGGTTCCAACAATATGTCGGGCATGCGCGCCGACATGCCCGAACCAGTACCCTCACACGCATTCCAGGGAGAACATCGATGAGTACCCAGACAGTACAACCTCGACAATCCGCAACAGCCAACCCAACCCAACAACGCGGTCCGCTTCCGGAGAACGTGTACAAGAATACGTTCCTCAGGTCACTCCGGTCTGAGATTCGCAAGCTGACGACCTTGAAGTCAACGTGGTACACCCTCAGCATCTGGCTGGCGATGGGAATCCTCATAACCTGGGGAATGACCGCGTCGCTTTCCGACGGAACCGGCAATATCAACGGTGTCAACGTCAAAGGGGAATTCCATCCCATTTTCGTCACCGGATCGTCGCAGCTATACGCCATTTTCGCGATGGTCCTCGGCGCCCTCGCCGTGACCAGCGAATACTCCTCGAATACGATGCGGACCACCATCGTCTCCCAAACGAGCAGGTCGAGGGCCTATAGCGCCAAGATTGCGGGAATCACGGTGGTTCTTGGCATCGCAACCGCCGTCATCATCGTAATCCTCACCGTCATTGCCCTTCTGGCCGGCGGGCTCTCATGGCACGGAGGCGACGGCAACCTTCGCGCACTTATTTTCTTCTGGCTGGCCTGCATTCTGACGTCTCTTTTGACGACCGGCGCCGGTTATATATTCCGCTCCACCGCAGGTGCGATCGTCACGGGTTTCGTCACACTCATCCTTTCGCAGCTGCTCATCCTCATTCCCCTCGATTTCTTCAGAGAGACGCTTCCGAAGTACCTTCCGTCGGGCCTCACGGCGGGAATGACGGCTACCGACACCACGAATCCCACCCAGTTTTACGATAATTTGGGCCCGAACCTGGCCGCATTGTTGTGGTTTGGGTACGTCGTCGTCTTCCTGGTCCTCGGCTTCATTAAATACAAGAAGGCGGACGCTTAAAGCACTCCGCGATCAGCGTTTGGCTCGGCCTCAAAGAAAAACACGAAACACAGATCCCGAAAGAGCAAGCAAGGGGACGACGTCGGATTCTCGCCCGACGTCGTCCCCTTCGTCATCAAAACGATACTGCGCTCAGATATTGGAAGCATCCCACTCGCTCAACTGCCTCCCAAAGCGGCCGTTGCTGCCCCCAAACTCACTCGAATACTGTGCCCCCAGACGGACTCGAACCGACACTGCGCCGATTTTAAGTCGGCTGCCTCTGCCAATTGGGCTATGGGGGCTCTCCCTCATTGTATAGGCTTTATGCCAAAGACGTAGTGTTGCCGAGCAATGCTGGATCATCTACCGGCCGCCCACCGATTCGGCGTCGTGACTCTTACTTCCGATATATTGTTGTCGAGTATCCGATCAAAGGAGTGACGTGGCAAAACGCATTGGGATCATCTCCAGGTACCGTCAAGCCCTGAAAAGCGAAGCTTTTGCGGGAATCGTGCTGATGGTGGCAGCACTGGCCGCCCTCATCTGGTCGAACTCGCCGTGGCGCGAATCGTACTTCGCGATCTCCGAGAAGAATCTGGGCTTCGATTCGATTCATCTCTCGCTTCCCATAGGCCACTGGGCCTCAGACGGGCTCCTTGCGATTTTCTTTTTCGTCGTCGGGCTCGAACTCAAACAAGAGTTCACGATCGGTTCCCTACGCGATCCTCGAAAAGCGGCCGTCCCCATTCTCGCGGCCGTGTGCGGAATGGCCGGACCCAGCCTCGTGTACGTCGCCACTCAAGCCGCAACGGGATCGGGCGTCTATGGCGGGTGGGCGGTTCCCGTGGCTACGGACATCGCCTTCGCTCTTGCCATCCTCGCCATCTTCGGCCGCGGGCTTCCCCCGGCGGCCCGCACGTTCCTCATGACTCTCGCCGTAGCCGACGACCTCGGCGGCATCATTGTTATCGCCCTGTTCTTCTCGACGGGCATTGACTTCCTGTGGCTGGGAATCGCGATCGCGATCGTGGCCGTGTTCGGAGTACTCATCAAATACCGGATCACACATTGGTGGCTTCTGTGGCCCCTGGGCATCCTCGCGTGGTACTTCATGCATCTTTCCGGTATCCACGCAACGATCGCTGGCGTGGCGCTGGGAATGATGGTTTCCACGAAACTCGCCAAAGGCGAGAAAGACTACATGACTCACAGGTTCACCGAGCGGCTCTCCTTCACTTCATCGGGCATCGTGCTGCCCATTTTCGCCTTCTTCGCGGCGGGAGTGAACATCGTCGACTCCGGCGGATTCGGTGGAATGCTCACCGACCCCGTTGCCGTGGGCATCTACCTGGGCTTGCCCCTGGGCAAATGCCTGGGAATCTTCGGGGGTGTATGGGTCATGATCAAGTTCCTCAAGCTTCGTTTGGGCGCGGGTATCGACTTGCACGATATTTTCCCCATATCACTGGTGGCCGGCATCGGATTCACCGTGTCCTTGCTCATCGCGCAGCTTTCTTTCCCGGCAAGCGACCCCCACGAACCGCACTCGCGAGTGGCCGTTATCATCGGCACCCTCCTGTCGGTGATCCTCGGCGCAGTGGCTCTACGCCATCGCCTGCGCTCGTCCGTGCGCGGGCCGGGCCGCGATCCGCATGCAGATCTGCGCCGTGCACCGAATAGGCGCGAAGACGGTCCGCGACGTGACGGCATTCGCGGCGACCGCCGCGGGAGGCGCCCACGGCCGTAACCCGGCTGGTCGCGCTATTGCTCCGTGCTCATGCCTTTGTCGAGAAAGCTCGGCACCTGAGGTTCACTGGCTGCCCACATGGCAAGGCCGTCGAGGATGTCGTGCTCCGACGTCGTGATTCCCGCTAACCGTCCTCCGGCTTCGCCGATTCTCGCGGCGACTCGCTTGACGACCTCCCCCCACACCACGGCTCCCGCGGCTATGACGTCGACTCTTCCGGGGTGCATGAAACCCAGCGTTTCACGTTGGGCCCGCGTCGAGCTGACGAACCATTCGCATGCGGCGAGGGTTTCCTCTACGGAAAGGAAAGTGCCGTGAATGCGCTGAGGATCGTAGACCTCAAGCCCCAGCGCTTTTGCCGTGATGGTGGTGACCGAGCCGGCTAGACCGATGAGCCCCTTGGCGGCGCCAAGATCCACGTGTTCTTCGGCGGCGTCGAGAGCGGCATTGACGTCTGCGCGCGCGGCCTGTACCGCATCAGAATCGGGAACTTCCGCCCCCATATGCCGTTCGTGCATGCGCACGCACCCGACGTCCATCGAGTGGGCGCCAAGCAGTTCGCCGCTCATCGTTCCCAGCGCGATCTCCGTGGAACCACCGCCCAGGTCGACGGCGAGCAGGGGGCTCTCCGTTCGGCTCGGCATGCCCGAGACGGCCCCGGTGAAACTCGCGCGGGCCTCTTCTTCCCCGCTGAGGATTTGTGGGGGCACCCCCAATCGGGAACGGATTCCGTCCAGGAAGACACGGCGGTTGCGGGCATCGCGGGCAGCCGACGTCGCCGCGAAGCGAATCGACTCGACACCGTGAGCCCGACACTCGGCCGCATATTCTTCCGCGGCCTCAAAGGTGCGCGCGAGGGCCTCACCCGCGAATTCGCCCGTCCGATCGACGCCTTGGCCGAGCCGGACGACTCTCATCTCACGGACGACATCCCGTAATGAGCCGTCGGGGGCGACGGCGGCGATGAGCAGACGTATCGAATTAGTTCCGCAATCGATGCCGGCTACGTTCACTTGGCCTGCCTTTCCGACGCATCGCGACAATTGCAAATCGCGCGGTCCCACGCGGCCGCCTCCAGAGCGAGATCTCCGATGGGGCATATGCCTTTCCCAACGCTCATGGAATATGCTGCAAGGGCGTGGAGACACTTCACGCGATCGGGCATTCCTCCCACGCTCACATCCTCAATCTCCGCGACGTCGCCCAATCGCCGCCTACGTTCGAGATAGTCCGCGTGGGCGGCGTGATGGGCCTCGGCAAGGAGAGGGTCGGCAGCCAAACGCGCGTTCATCTCTGCCATGAAACCACCGGCTTCAAGGCGCGACATTTCGTACACGACACTGGGAAGCGTGAGATAGAAAAGCGTGGGAAACGGAGTCCCCTCGGACAAGCGCGGCCGCGTTATCGTCACGGCCGGTGTGCCGCATGCGCACCTCGCTCCGATGCCGACAAGGCCGCGCGGCCGCCTTCCGAGCTGGGCTTCAATAGCTTCGACGTCGCCCGGGCGAACGGGCGTGGCATACGCTGCTATCTTGTTGAGATCTTCGATCATCGACTCTTGCCGTTCCCGCCGTTTCCATTCTTGCCTCCGACGATCGGCACATCGTCGACATTGTCCACTTTTCCACTTTGGCCAGCGACCTTCACCGAATCCCACATCGTGGTATACCACGGCGTGGCAGCCCTGCGCTTCTTATTGACCGACTCGACTTTCTTCTCCAACCGTTCCTTGGCTGTGCCCTTTGACGGATCGGTGACGATATAGAGGGTCTGGCCCGGCATGACGTATCCGAGCCGTTGCCTCGCCTGAGTTTTGACGTATTCGTCGTCTTTCCACAATTTCAACTCGCGCTCGAGCTCCGCAGTATGTTCCTGCACGGATGACAAGCGAGCCTTGGCCTCGCGAAGCTCTTGCTGTTTGTCGAGATAGCGGGTGAAGGTCGGCATGACCACAATAAAAGCTAAGAGGGCAAAGAGCGCGATGGTGAGCATCCTCAACGAGATCTGATACGTGCCTTTCGAGCCGGGAATGACTATGGACCGTCGGGTCTCGAAGCGACGGCGCTCCCGCTGCCCGTTCACACGTCGAACCGAGGGACGTTGGGATCGGCGGCGTCCGCGAGAATCCTTCTCGCGCGAGCTACCGGAGCGTCCTTCCTGAGGACCGCCGCCCGACGTCGAACGAATCCCCTCGACCGAGCGCGAAGACGGAGCCGATCTCTTGCGAGGGCGGCTATTACGGGGGCGACGTGACGCGGGTTGTCGGGCATTCATGGCAGCAATTTTACGGTTGGCCTCCGGCGATTTTTTTAGGAACACGTGTGCCGGCCCTAACGCTCCGGTCGTCCAGGCCCCTCGCGCCCTCGAACGCTGGCCCGAGGAACACCGCCTGACAGTCCCACTGGTCGTTCACTTCCGGGCCCTCCGCCCCCGGGCCTGGCCTCGCTCATTCATCTGACATTCGAATGCCCCACGCGTACAATCGAAGCAATGAGTTTCACCACTCGAGCGCCTTCGGGAACGCACCCCGGAGCCTTCGATGACGACTCAACGACGAGTTGTATGGGAAGAGGAAAAATGTCGATCACAACAGCAGACCTTCAGGAGCTTCGTGACGAATTGGGCGAATGTTTCGTCACCGAGCAGCAAACGATCGCTCCCTATGCCAGGGATATGTCCTGGATGATTCCAGAGGGCGAGCCCCTCGGAGCTGTGTTCGCTGAAACGACGCAGGACGTTTCGAAAGCACTAGCCTGGGCGAATGCCCACAAAGTCCCCGTTTCCGTGCGCACGGGCGGGTCGGGGCTCGCCGGAGGCGCCGTCGCCTATCCGGGCGGGCTCATCATCGCGCTTCACAAGATGAATCGGATTCTCGAAATCGACTATGAGAACGGCATCGCCGTCATCGAGCCCGGCATCATCAACGCTCAGCTCAACAAGGAACTCGCGAAAGACGGGTTCTTCTTCGCACCTGATCCGGCGTCGGCCTCAATGTGCTCCGTGGGCGGCAATATCGCCACGAATGCGGGAGGATTGCGGGCGGTTTGCCACGGCGTAACGATCAACTGGGTTCGCGCACTCGAAGTGGTTCTCGCCGACGGCAGGGTAATCCATGTGGGATCGAAGACGATCAAGAACGTCTCATCTCTTAACCTTAAGGAGCTTTTCATCGGCTCGGAGGGGACGCTGGGCGTCATCACCCAGGCCGTCATTCGCATTGAGCCGCTCAACCAGCATGAGAACTACACCTTCTTCGCCTGTTTCGATTCGGCGGAGGACGCCGGATACGCTACCGTCATGCTCCGCGCGTGCGAGCCGCGGCCGGTTTCCCTCGAGCTCATCGACGCCTTGGGCGTTGAGCTTGTCAATCGGCGCAATCCAGATCTTCAGATCCCCCAGCCTGGCGCGGCGCTTCTACTCGGCCAGGCCGAGGGGGAAAACGCGAAGGCAGCGATCGAAGAATACGCGGATGTGTGCCGCGAATACGGAGCGACCGCCGTGGAGTTCGAGGCGGGAACACGGCTCTTCCAGGTTCGCCGCGATGCATATCCGGCCCTTTCCGCCAATGGCATGCAAGTGATCGGCGACGTCTCCGTCCCAATTTCGCGCCTGGCCGAGGCCATCCACGGAATCGAGGAGATTTCCGTAAAACGCGGGCGCAAAGTCTCGATTCTAGCCCACGCCGGCGACGGCAACATCCATCCGATCGTCGAGTGCGGCGAAGGCACCGAGGAAGCGGCGGCTGCCGAGTCCCTGCTTGATGAGATCTGCCGTATGGCGATTGGCATGGAAGGCGTGGTTTCGGGCGAGCATGGCATCGGCCACCTCAAGCACACGGAAATCGATCATCTTCTGAGCCCCGACACTCGCTCGGTGCAGCGTGCGATTAAGAAAGCCCTTGATCCGAACGATATCCTCACCCCCGGTCGCAAGATCTAAGGGCGGCTTCACGGCGGCGTGTCGCCAAGGGAAAGGTTCACCGCCCCAAAGAAAGGCCCCGGAAAGAGCCCTTACTGACCAACGGCAAAGGCCCCCGGATCTTCTTCCGGGGGCCTTTGCCGTTCAGCCGTTGCGGCCTGCCTGGCAAACGTCAGGCGGGTATCAGCCTTTGTAGCGCGGGAATGAGCCACGGCCGGCGAAAACGGCGTTCTCGCCCAACTGGTCCTCGATGCGCAGAAGCTGGTTGTACTTGTTGATGCGCTCGCCGCGGGCAGGCGCACCGGTCTTAATCTGGCCGGAGTTCGTGGCCACGGACAGGTCTGCGATCGTCGTGTCCTCGGTTTCACCCGAGCGATGCGAGGTCATCGTTCGGTAGCCGTTGCGGTGGGCGAGCTCAACGGCCTCAAGAGTCTCGGAAATCGTTCCAATCTGGTTGACCTTGACAAGAAGCGCATTGGCAGCTCTCAAATTGATGCCCTTTGCCAGGCGCTCGGGGTTGGTGACGAAGAAGTCGTCGCCGACAAGCTGGACCTTGTCCCCAAGAACGTCGGTCAGGGCCTTCCATGCGTCCCACTCGTCCTCGGAAAGGGGATCTTCGATGGAAACAAGCGGATAATCCTCAACGAGCTTCTTGTAGTAATCGACCATGAAGTCGGTGTCCTTGGCGCCGCCCTCGAACGTGTACCTACCGTCGGCGAAGAATTCCGTGGAGGCGACGTCAAGCGCGAGGCCCACCTCGGCTCCCGGCTTGAAACCCGCCTTCTCGATGGCCTCGCAAATGAGGTCGAGCGCCGCAGCGTTGGACTCAAGGTTGGGGGCAAAACCGCCCTCGTCGCCCAGACCCGTGGCAAGAGAACGCTCTTTCAGCACTGACTTGAGCGAATGGTAGACCTCCGAGCCCCAACGCAGCGACTCCTTGAACGAATCGGCGCCGTAGGGGGCGATCATGAATTCCTGGATATCGACGTTGGAATCCGCGTGCGAGCCACCGTTAAGGATGTTCATCATCGGCACCGGCAGGACGTGGGCATTCGGGCCGCCGAGGTACTGGTAGAGAGGCAGGCCGGCGGATTTCGCGGCGGCCTTGGCAACGGCGATCGAAACGCCGAGGATGGCGTTGGCGCCGAACTTGGCCTTGTTGGGTGTGCCGTCGAGAGCGATGAGGAAGCTGTCGATGCCGCGCTGGTCTTCGGCGTCGAAAGATTCGGCGATTTCGGGGCGGATGTCTTCATTGACGGCGGCGACGGCGCCTTCGACTCCCTTGCCGAGGTAGCGAGCCGCATCGCCGTCGCGACGCTCGACAGCTTCGAAAGCGCCGGTGGACGCACCAGAGGGTACGCCGGCGCGGGCACGAGTGCCGTCCTCAAGTTCGACCTCAACCTCGACGGTGGGATTTCCGCGGGAATCGAGAATCTCGCGGGCGTAAAGATCAACAATAATGGCCACAGCCACTCCTAACTGTAGTTTGCACGACGGCGATGCGAGCCGCCTCGGCTGGGAATAACCCTGTTTCCTATTCTCCCGCAGAACGGAGCGCAGTGGCGGCTACGGCCAGTTACTCATCTCTCATTTTGATGACCGTCACGTCACCGGGAGGACGCGGATGGGACCTCGGGACCAGGCGCAGAATTCCCTCAACGCGGGAGAGTCAGATATTCGGGAAGATCAAGCCCCTGCTTGCCAGCAACGCCGTAGCGTTCGCTATAGCGCACCTTCATGCCCGCCAACGCACTCTGAATCCGACCCTGCAGAGTTGGGGACTGGGATACCAGCTTCTGAGCCAAGCACAGCTTTTCAACGTCTGACGGAAGCTTGGCCGAGGTCTTGACGCATGCGCGAAGAATTTCGCTCCTGCGAGAAGCGCTGATTTTGCCGCGCTCTTTGTCGAGCACTGGGCTCAACGCCGTGGAGATCAGTCTGAGCCTGAGAAATCCGATCCTTGTGGAAGTGCTGACTCCCAAGGAACTCATAGCCTTCTCAAGGTTGTTGTCCTTCACGTGCGCGGCCAGTTCGTCGACGCTTCGTTCCGTTACGACGCGGCCGTTGACCCTGGCGGCCACTCCGGGATTCGAGCATCCGGCGAGGCCCACGCACGCAATAGTCGCAGCCGCACACGCCTTGGCCACCAACTTCGTCTTCATCGCATCCTTCCATGGATTTTGAGAAACCGTCGACTGTGGGAAATATGCTACCCGGAAGATCCGAATGTCGCGACGAACACCGAATCGATGAGCTTTTGCACCCAATCGAGAAGATCGTCGCCTTCCAATGCCGAAGATTCGCCCATTCGCCTCGACCCTACAGGCAGTGGAATAAGCGCCACGCGAATCGCCGGTTTGAGGAGAGCCTCGGGGTAGAGCCTCTTGAGCCGAGCCTGCCTTGAATCGGGCAAATTGACCGGCGCCAAGCGAATGTTCTTACCCATAACGGTGACCTCGGCCAAGCCCGCTTCTCTGCACAATTCGCGCAGCGCGGCAATGCGAAAAAGGCGTTCAGCCTCCGGCGGGATCCGACCGTAGCGGTCGATTATCTCGGCACGCACGGCTTCCCGTTGTTCCTCGGTGCCCGCCTCGGAGATCTTTGTGTAAATTTCCAGGCGCAACCGCTCGGAAGACACGTAGCTCTCGGGAAGGTAGGCATCGATGGGAAGCTCAATGCGCACATCGACGTCGGCCTCCTCGTCGGGCGCCTGGCCTCGCAACCTCGCCACTGCATCGGCGACCATGCGAACGTACAGGTCGAATCCCACGCCCGCAATATGCCCGGATTGTTCTCCGCCAAGCATGTTTCCGGCGCCGCGAATCTCCAGATCGCGCATCGCCACCTGTATGCCCGAGCCCAGCTCGGTGTTGGCTGCGATCGTCCGCAGGCGTTCAAGAGCAGTTTCGGTCATAGCCTTGTCGGGGTTGTAGAGGAAATAGGCGTAGGCCCGTTCGCGTCCCCTTCCTACGCGCCCGCGCAGCTGGTGGAGCTGGGAGAGCCCGAAACGCTCGGCGTCTTGGACTATCAACGTGTTCGCATTCGAGATGTCCAGCCCCGTCTCGACGATCGTCGTGCAGACAAGGATGTCGATCTCTTTGTCCCAAAAAGCCTGGATGACAAGCTCCAACTGGTGCTCGCTCATTTTCCCGTGGGCCACGCCTATCCGGGCTTCCGGCACCAGCTCGCCGAGCTGGGCCGCAACCCGAGCCATGTCCCCCGTTCGATTGTGGACGTAGAAGATCTGGCCGTCACGTAAAAGCTCGCGGCGTATCGCAGCGAGCACCTGCTTGTCATCCCTCGGCCCGACGTAGGTCAGGACGGGATGGCGCTCCTCCGGCGGAGTGGCCAGCGTCGACATTTCGCGCACGCCTGTTACGGCCATTTCCAGCGTTCTCGGAATCGGAGTGGCCGACATCGACAACACGTCGACGTCAGGATAGAGCTGCTTGAGAGTTTCCTTGTGTTCAACACCGAAACGCTGTTCCTCATCTACCACAACGAATCCCAGGTTCTTGAACCGGACGTTCCCCGTGAGCAGCCGGTGTGTCCCGATAACGACGTCGATCGTCCCCTCGGCGAGCCCCTTGATCGTCTCGGCAGCTTCACGTTCGGACTGAAAACGAGACAACTGGGCCAAACGCACGGGAAAGCCGGAGTATCGTTCACGGAAAGTCTCGTAATGCTGGGAAACCAGGAGCGTGGTGGGAACCAGAATGGCCACCTGTTTGCCGTCCTGAACGGCTTTGAAAGCCGCGCGCAGCGCTATCTCGGTTTTGCCGTAGCCGACGTCGCCCGAAATGAGCCGATCCATTGGCGTCGGCTTTTCCATGTCAGCTTTGACCTCGTCAATCGTCTGAAGTTGATCGGGAGTTTCAACGTAGGCAAAAGAATCTTCCAGCTCGCGCTGCCAGGGTGTGTCAGGTGAGAATTGGAATCCTTTCGTCGCCTGGCGCGCGGCGTACAGGCGCACGAGTTCCTGGGCGATTTGCTTGGTCGCGGCCCGGGCATTGGCCTTTGTCTTGGCCCAGTCGCTCCCGCCCATCTTGTTGAGGGTAGGCGCCTCCCCGCCGGCGTAACGCGAGACCTGATCGAGAGAGTCCGTGGGGATCCACAGCTGATCGGGCGGGGCGTTTCGCCGCGTTGAGGCGTATTCGAGTACGAGATATTCACGCTGCGTATCGCGCGCCGCCCCGATGGACCGTTTCGCCATCTTGACGAATCGTCCCACACCGTGATGCTCGTGGACGACGTAATCACCGGGCTTGAGGGCCTGTAGGTCTACCGCGTTCTTCCGGCGGGCCGGCATTCTGCGCATGTCACGAGTCGAGGAACCGCCCCTGCCGGTGATGTCGGCAGCGGCATACAATGCTAGACGCTGCCCATCCATGGTGAAACCGGATCCGATAGGCGCGGCGGTCACATGGCATATTCCCGGCCGAAGATCCGTCAGATCCTCAACAAACGACGCGGGAACGCCGGCTTCCTCGAGTTGTTCGCGCATGCGCCGCCCGAGCCCCGCCCCTTCCACAGCGAGCACCAGCCGCCACTGGTCCTTCGCCTTGAGGCCGATGTCTGCAATGGCTTCGTCGACCTTTCCCATGAACCGCTTAGGTTCGCTGGCGCGCACTTCATTGGGCTCGCTGGCGCGCACTTCATTGGGCTCGCTGGCGCGCACTTCGGCTCCGTCAGTTTCCGTTGCAATTCCGCTGGATTTCACCATCACCCCGCCGGCATGCGCTCCGGCCGCGACGCGTTCGCGCGCGAAACCCGCGAGGGTCCACCATCCTTGACCGCGTTCCTGAGCCAACTCGCGCGTCGAACCGAGATCGGAAAACGACGCCTTATCGACGTCGACGGGCACGGTTCCTCCCGCTGCCGCCGCGCTCCAAGCCGCCGTGAGAAATTCCTCCGTCGTGGCGATGAGCGAATCGGCCCGCTGCGAGATTCTCTCCGGTTCGATTAAGACGATCCGCGCGTTCGCGGGAATGGTTGCCGCGACGGGAACCATATCGACCAGTGCGGGAGCGAGAGATTCCATTCCCTCCGGAGCGATTCCTTCGGCGATTTTGTCGAGCATGTCCATGGCGCCGGGTAACTCGGCCTCCAACTCGCGAGCGCGGGCCCGGACGTCCGCGGTCAATAGGATTTCGCGGCACGGTGGGGCGTATACGTTGTCTTTCGCTTCGAGCGAGCGCTGGTCGGCAACGGAGAAAACCCGGATCTCTTCGACCTCGTCTCCAAAGAGTTCGATGCGCGAAGGCCTGGGATCCGTGGGCGGAAAAATATCGATGATGCCGCCTCGCACGGCGAATTGCCCGCGTCCTTCCACCATGTCGACCCGCGAGTAGGCCGCGTCCACGAGCGCGCGCTCGAGGGACTCGAGATCGAGAGTGTCGCCCACGTTGACACGCACGGGTTTGAGCTCACCCAGGCCCTCGGCAATCGGCTGGAGAAGTGCTCGCACCGGCATGGCAAGCACTCGCAAGGGGGCGAAGTCTTCCGGGTGGGCGAGGCGTCGCTGAACGAGGATTCGGCGGGCCACCGTGTCAGAGCGAGGCGAAAGCCTTTCGTGCGGGAGCGTTTCCCACGCGGGAAAGAGTTCGACGGCGCTCTCGGGAAGATACGCCCGCAGTGCACCTGCCAATTCGTCCGCCTCGCGCCCGGTGGGAGTGACGGCAACAATAAGCGGGCTTCGGGAAGATTCGTCCTGCCCCATGAGCGCAAGCACGGGAGGAACGAGGCCGCGCGGCATAGCCAAGTCGCGGTTGGCGGTCTGGCTAAGCGCCGCTGAAATCGCGGGGTCGGCGGCAACGGCTGGCAGGATGGCGCTGAGCACATTCACCTCGTGTGCAGACGGAGCTGAGCGGCTTCGAGGCCACGGAGAACGACGTCTTCGACGGCGTCGGCCGCTTCGGAAATAAGAAGCGGAACTTCCTTCGACTCCGTACAGGAGAAGGCAGAAAGCACGAAATTTGCGGGATCTTGCCTACCCGGCGGACGTCCGATCCCAAACCGAAGGCGGATATAGTCTTTCGCTCCGAGGGCCTGGCTGATCGACTTGAGGCCGTTGTGCCCGCCTTCTCCCCCGCCGCGTTTGAGCCTGATCGTGCCGAAGGGCAAGTCCAATTCGTCGTGGACGACGACGAGGGAGTCGACGGGAACCTTGAAATAGGTCATGAGCGCCTTGACCGGGCCACCGGATTCGTTCATGTAACCGGTGGTGGCGGCCAGCAAGGCTTTGCGCGAGGGAGGCGGCCCGACGTGGCATTCGAGACCCAAAGCGCTCACATTCTTCAGGCGCGAAAGTTTCCCGCGAGCGCGGGACGCGAGCTCGTTGATGACCATTTGACCCACGTTGTGACGCGTGGCCTCGTATCGTGGGCCCGGATTTCCCAGGCCGACAATTGCAAACACCCTACCTCCACACGTGTGGCGTCTCACAGGACGCCACACGCATCGCTATCATTCCGAAGCTTCTTCCGAGGCCTCCGCGGATTCTGCAGGAGCCAAATCAGCTTCGGAGGGGGCCGATGGCGTGGAGATGACCACCACGATCGCCTCCGGGGCGGTCTCAACCTCGACCCCTTGCGGGAAGGTCAGGTCGGCAACGGTGACGTTCTCTCCATCCTTGCGGCCTTCGACGTCGACGACGATCGCCTCCGGGATAGCCGTGGCCGGAGCCTTGACGAGCACGTGCATGAGCTCGACCGTATGGATGGTGCCGGGGAACGACTCTCCACTGATCTCGACGGGAACTTCAACGTCGACCTTCTCGCCCTGAGCGACGCGAAGAAGGTCGAGGTGTTCAATGATGCGCGAAAGCGGATTGCGCTGGAGTTCTTTGACAAGTACCAGCTGGTCCTTGCCTTCGAGCGAGATCGTGAGGATCGGGTTGGCTTGCCCCTTCGTGGCCAAGAAGATCTCGTGAGAGTCGAAAGAAATATGGACGGGTTCCGAGCCGTGTCCGTAGACGACGGCGGGCGTGCGCCCGTCGCGGCGAAGCTGGCGCGATGCGCCCTTTCCAAAGGATTCACGCCGCTCGACGTGGATTTTATCTGCCATGTGGGTTCTCCTTTCATTATGACGCCCGTTGGTTTCGGGCACGTGCGGCCTCGATTCGGACGGCCGTGCACGAAGGCACACCCACCGCGTCGATAACGGAAAGAGCTCTCCCTTTCCCTCGCCGAGGCAACTTACACATACTAGCGCGCGAAAAAATCCTTGTCACGCCTGTGTGGATAACCTTGACGCTGCCATGTGGAAAACCCTGGCACAGCAGCCGTACCGCTCTGACGGCAGCCGTACCGCTCCGACAGCAGCCATACCGCTCTGATCAATGCACGGAATGGGCCCGGGTCGAATGACCCGGGCCCATCAGTTGGCTGTTCACCATGCTTCAACGGCCGATTATCGAAGCGCGTAACCCGATAGAGCCAACAGCCACGCAGCTTGCTTGCCGCGCATATCTATTATTTGCCGCTTATTTGCCGCACATCTCTATTGTTCGTCACGCATGCCTATTGCGTGCCATATATATCGTCATCATTAGGAACGGTTGGCGCGTGCGCGGATTGCAAGCACACCCGCTCCGATGAGGAGCACAGCCGCAAGGCCGTAAATCATGACGTCGGCTCCGGTGTTCGGCAAGGTGCGGGCCGTCGATCTTGTATTGGCCTGGGAACCTCCGTTCCCGCGCGATCCGCCATTGGCTTGAGATCCGCCAGCGGCTTTCCCGCTGTCGGCATTTCCAGCATTGCCGCCGGCGCCTTTATCGCCTCCATTGTTTCCTGGGGCGTTTCCGTTTCCTGGGGCGTTTCCAGCGCCGTTAAAACTCCCTGGATCCGCGGTTCCGTTGGGAGCGGACGGCCCGGCGCTTGGAGGCGTCACGGCGCCGCCGGATGCAGACGGCTGGGCAGAGCCTGTGGGTTCCTTGCCGGGAGCCGTCGGGTTCGTCGTCGGGTCGCCGCCGGGCGCCTTGACTTTCAGTGCGAACTTGTGAATTTTATTCGGATTCCCCTTGTCGACAACGTATGCGACCCCGTTGTGGACGGTCACGTGGTTCGTGTTCGTTCCCGCGGGAAGGTTCGCGACGATTTTAAGGGTGGCCGCGTCGATGACAGTCACCGTTCCGCCTCCGCTGTTGGCGACGTATACAACCTTATTAACCGAATCGTAGGCTGCATTGAGTGCGCGCGCGCCGGTGGGGATATTCGCCACCGTTTTACCGGTGTTCGTATCGACCACGACGGCGTTATTGGTTCCTTGCGAGGCAATGAACAAGTGGTGATTGACGGGGTCGTAGGCCACCCCGGATGCGGTTTTTACGGCGTCGTCAAGCTGGAAGTGCGTCACTTCGTTGCCGCCGCGCACCTTGATGGCGGCTGCGTCATTGGTGTTGCGGGAGACTGTGTAAAGCGTGCCCGACTCCTTGTCGAGGGTCAGGCTCATTGCTCCATCGAACTTTTGGTTTGCCGTCGATAACTTGATGCGGCCAACACGCGTTGGCTGGTCCGTCGCGCCGGAGTAGACGTCGACGTAGTCCCCGCGGGCTGAGGAAACGTAAGCGAGATGCGTCGTCTCATCAACTACGACGTCGCGCGGATGCTCGGTCAAATCATTGGGGAACTGCTTGACCAACTTGAGGTCGCGATCGTAAACGGCAACCGTATTTTGACGGGTGTTCGTAACCCAGACATAGCCCTTCGAATCGTCGAGACCAACACCGTAGGTTGCGTACAGGCCGGTAGCCTCATCGGCCGCGGCCGGAGTGATGTCCTTGGCGACCTTGAGAGTTTGAGGATTGACCTTGAGGAGCTTAGATTCCTTGATGGGAGGACGGCCAACCGCGGAGGTCACATACAGGGTGTTCTCCTTCGCACTGTAGGCACTTTGGTAGAGCCCTTGCGGTAGATCGCCGCTGCTCGCCTCATACTTGTCGGCGTTGACCGGTGCGTTGCTCGGCGTCACGACCGACGAAGAAACGAATGTCACCTGCTTGCCATTGATCGTGTACTGAACGGCAATCTTGGCGCCGACCTTGGCGTCGGCCGGAATCTTCACATCGGGAACCGCGACGCTCGTGCCTTCGGCAACCTCGTGCGTTGCGGAGATCCAATTGCTTCCCTCGACACCGATCGATTTGACGACGGCCCCCTTGGGAAGATTGAGAACGGTCGCATTGGTGGTCGATCCTGCGGCGCTGCCAGCCGAGAAGGCGAGGCCTGCTACCGGCATGAATTCGACCGTTGCTTGACCCGCCGCTCCCGATAGCTTGATCTCGTGATTCTTGCCAACCGGAGTCAGCCCGGCGGGAATCGAGAGGGTTCCGGAAATCTTGCCGTCGTCGGCCACTTTGAGAGTGGCCGACGTACTGCGTCCGGCAACCCATGAAAGGTCCGTCCCGTTGACGGAAGCGCTCAGCTCGCCGGCTTTGAATCCGCTGCCTTCGATTGCGACCGAAACTTTGCCGTCGTCCGCCGTGGAAATATCGGTGGCCTTGACTTCGACCTTTGAAGGCGATGACGGCGTAGCTGTCGGCTTGTCGGTGGGGCCTACCGAAGGCTTTTCGGTTGGAGCGGCCGACGCGCCCGCCGACGGCTTTTCATTTGGGTTCGTCGACGGCTTGTCAGCAGAACTTGCCGACGCACTCGCCGACGGCTTCCCGGCAGGCGCGGCTTGGTTCGACACCCTGAACCTCGCCCACTTGGAAACCGTTGCTCCGCCGTCCGCGGCGCCGCCGACGATGCGGACCCGGTAGTCGCCTTCCTCGGATATCTGCGGCAGCTTAAGTTTGGCGGTGAAATTGCCTTGGGCGTCGGGAAGAGCGTTGGCGTCCTTGACGGTTGCGGTTCCAGCCGCATCAACGCGCACCCCGCTCGGCTGGCCTTCGGCGGGGAACTTCAACGCTGGATTCTTGCCGTCGTTGAGTTTGAACGAGAGTTCGCCGTTGGCCGGACGCTGAGCGAATCCTGATCCCTTGATCGTAATGGTTTCGCCAGATGAGACCGTGCCGGGATCGACCGTGAGCGTCCCTTCGCCGGCTCCTGGGCTCTCGGGAGACGGGTCGAGCGCAAGTGCGGGGCTCGCTGTCAAAGACAGCGTTATTCCAACCATTGCAGCCGACGCTAGGCCCAAGACTCTGCTCAGCGCACTTTTCCTCTTAGAGGCGATGGATGTGGTAGTCATAAGAGCTCATATCTTTAGTTCGTACGTGGAAGCAGAGGCATTTCCGTGCTGCGCGGCAGAAGTCGCGTCAAGTAAGGTTCCCCTACCTTTATCGAGAGTAAAGGATATCTTTCCCCCACCTCAAGCATGTGAGACGCCCTGCACATGCAGACGAAGGCGAGTCAGGTAAGGCGAGCCAGATGTACAACCTGACGTTGACGACGTCGGAAAACCGCCTCTTAAGTCCACTCGCGGCAATGGCCGCCCCTGCATTCAACACGAGCTCCCAGCTTTGCGATGGAGTTCAGGTCGGCGATTGCGTGAGCATCTCGGTCGCTTCGAGGGCCACGTCCGCTAGCAGAACCACGAAGGTGCATGGCATTCCGATCGCAGACAACGGCCGCGTCGAAGAAATCTTGAGCTCAAGCAGTGATTGCCAGACCTCACACGTAAGATTGCCAGGCCCTCACGCACGAGATTTTCGGGGGAGAACTCTAGGCATCTTCATGCATCGGCTCCATCAAGAACTGTTTCGCCGCCTTCGGGACTCAACCCACCGCCTTCGGGACTCAACCCACCGCCTTCGGGAGTCAATTCACCGCTATCAGAGCTCGCATCACCATCGGAGTTCAGTTCACCGCTATCGGAGCCCGCACCGCCATCGGCCCTCCACACACCACTATTGGAGCCCGCACCGCCATCGGGGTTCAGTTCACCGCCGGATTTCTCAGCTTCTCGCCGCGCCTTGGCCACGGCGAGGTCCTTCGCGCGGTTAGTGATCAATGTGGCGGTGATCAATCCGATGAAGATGAGCGCCATCCCTCCGACTATGCCCATATTCACCCCGTCGGGATCTTCTTCTGCCACAGCCTGCTTGGCCGTGACCGTGGGGGCCTGCTTCTTTGCCTTCGTGGTCTGCGATGCCACCGGACTCACCGCGTCAGGGGCTACTGTCACCACTTCTCCGCCGATCTTGGTTGTGGCGGTAGCCGAAGGCCTGCTTCCAGGAACAACGGGGTTGCCCTGCACATCGACCGGGTTGCCCTGCGCATCGACAAAGCCTCCGGCACCACCCGCCTGCTGCTGGTTGCCGTCTCCCACACCGTTTCCGGCCTGCCCGGCGCCGGCTTGGCTCCCACCAGCCTGATTCCCACCAGCCTGGTTTCCACCAGCTTGATTCCCGGCATCCGAGTTGCCGCCAGCCTGGTTTCCATCGGCGTCCACCACGGTAAAATTAGAGTTGCCGCGGCAGCTATGGTCTTTTGTGTTAAATTGCAGCCAATGATTTCCCGCCGCGATATTACCGGGAAGGGTGAACGAGCCCTTGAGCGGCCCTGAAGCAGGAACTTTCTTCTGGATGACCGCGCCCGTTTCTTGGATCGAGGAGTCACCGTAGTTCGCGCCGTCGTCGATTTTGACGTACACGGTCTCATTTGCGGGAAAGCCGGAAACAGTGAAGGAGATCTGCTGACCGGCCTGAACTGTTTTGGCCGAAACCGAAACATTCGCACACGGGGCACCAGACGAAGCGTCGCCTGGAGGCAACGCGGTCGCGCTCGTATTAGCCAGGGACACGAATGTAAAGCTCGCGAGGGCCGCGATGAGGGCCCGCAGGCCTGTGCGTGAAACAGTCATGGCCACTTCCTTTCTTGTACGTGCCATACGCGCCGCGGGCCTTCCCGTTTCCGAACCACCTCGTTGGTCGGGCATGCGGGGCGGAGCTTGTTTTCGATTCCCCATCCCGAATGCTCAACCGTGCTTACAGCCGCGAAGCGTACCTTCACATCAGAACTCACTTGCTCTGACGCTTCGAAGAAATGAGAGCGGCGCCGACGATCGTCACGGAGATCAGCGCACCGCCGAGCATCCATGGCCAGATCGGCTGACTCGTGTCTTCTTCGACCTTGGCTTGTGCGCCGGCGTCGTCCTTCGTGGGCGAGGACGTCGGATTCGGCTTTTTCTTCTTGACATTGCCGACGTCTAGGTCCGTCCAACCAATGAGCTTGCCGGTGGAATCGATGAGCGCGAACTTGTAGGAGCCGTCAGGAAATACGGACGTGTCGACGCGGATTTTGCCCTGCTTGTCGATCTGCGTCCACCCGAGCGGGCTTCCTTGGGGATAGACGTAGAGGAAGATCCACTCACCCGGCTGCCTCCCGGCAGGAAACAGCACAAGGACTTTTCCTTCCATCTGCTTTCCAATGTTCCCCGCGTTTTGCAGCGTGAGGCCTCTTTCGTTGGGAACAGGCGGAGGAGGGGTGAAATTGGGCTTCGGAAAGTTCGGCTGAGCAGGCTTTTGCTGCTGGGCCTGCTGGGCGCCGATGAGCCGCGCATAAGCGCCTTGAACGGCATAACGCCCTGGCACAACAGAGCGGCTGACGCCAGTGGCAACCGAACGCCTGATGACATTCGAACCTCCGATGGAGGTTTGAGCCTGTCCGCCACTGTTTCCGCCCTGATTTCCAACGTTGCCTCCCCGATTTCCAGCGTTGCCACCTTGGTTACCGCCGCCTCCGGGTGCGGGAGGCTGCTTGGGCCCCTCGTAGCTTGTCCACCCCAGGAGACTGCTGAATAATTTGCCAGGATTGCCGGATTGGGCTGTCAGTTTAAACGTACCGTAAGGCAATATCGCCTCTTTGAGCGAAGCAGTGACTCTCCCCTGCTTGTCCGTACGGAACCACTGGTTCTTCCACGGGTGGCGCGAGGTTCCTTCGGCGTCATACGCATCAAGGTAGACCCAATCGCCTTCTTTCGCTTTGGGAATCGTCACAACGATTGAGTCGCCGCTGCGCGTGGCCTTGAGCCCATTCTTGGTGGAATCTTTGAGATCCTTGGTCGCCTCCAGGGGATCGGGGGTTCTGCTCGGTTTGTATTCGCCGACGACGAATCCGTCAGACTTGAGCGTCCGGGTTTTATCGCCGTCTTTCCACGGACCGGTCGATAGACGGAAGACGTGGGAACCCTGCGGGAAGGCCGGAGTGCTCGTGGCTGCCGTTCCGTCAGGAAGCTGGATTTCCGCCGTCCAGTCACCGGTCGTCTGATTCACATTGTCGACGATCGCCCAGATTCTCGGGTTCGCGTTGACGGCCTTTCCGCGCACATGGCTGTATTTGCCTTCATCGAGCTCCACCGCAATTACCGAAGCGCCTTTGCTCCCGACCGGGTGGCACCATCCTTTGCCACTGACTTTCACTTTGCCGCCTAGGGAAACATTCGGAGTATCGATGTGGACAGTCGGATCGGCGACCGACGGCTTGCATACCCCAGCCTGATCTCCGCCATCTTCGGCGTGCGTCTGACCGTCAACCGTCAATTGGTTGGTGGTCAACGAACGCGCAACGTCCTTGTCGTCGAATTCCCCGGAAAGCAGGGTGACGGTGAAGTACTGTCCTTTTTGCACGCCCTCGGGAACATCAAGGTCCGCTTCGAAGTTGCCATTGGAATCGATAGTGTGAACGTTTTTGTTCCTGGCGGGATCAACCTTGGAGAAAAGAGCCCAAATGGTGTTATTGTCCTTCTTGCCCTTCACCGACGGGTGGTCGATAGCGCCATCCGGCCGAGAATAGGAATCGTCCTTACCCTTGTTGATCTTCACCGCCACCGTAGACGGGCCCTTGGCTTTGTTCAACCAACCGGTTCCCTTGACTCGGAACTTCGATCCCGAGCTTGACTTGATGTCCTTCTCCACCCAGGCTTTAGCCCCGGAACCGTCGGTAAGGTCGAGATGCGACCAGCTTGGAGTCCCATCAGCGGGAGGAGGCGTTTGATCGGGTTTCGGCAAGGGAGTATTCGGCGGAGCCGGCGAGGGCGCCGTCTGCTCCGGATTGGGGTTGGGGTTAGGTGCGCGCCCCTCATTTCCATACGTGAAGTTGAGTGTAGAGCGGCGAGTGGCATCGCCTTGGAGCGCCGAACCGCTGAGGAGCTGAACGGTGTGCTTGCCGGGCTTGAGCTGCGCAAGGGTCTCAGCAGGAACAGCGACGTTCCATTTCCCGCTAGCGTCAGCTTTGACCATCGCCAGTACACTCTTATCGCCTTCGGCCTGGCCCGTGACGGGGTTCTTGACAGTCGACTTGGTGTTAACAGCTCCCTCGTCAATCTTGACAGCGATAGCCGATCCTTCGGTTCCCGCCTGGTTCTTCCATCCGTCTCCACTGACGGTCATCGCTTCCCCTGGAGCGACGCGATCGGGCGCTTTGTAGCTCGCATCACCAACTATACCGCGGCTCGCCCCGGCGGGTGCTGCGGCGAACAAACCCGCAAAAGAAAGCAGCAAAGCGGTCAGGAAGCTCAGCCCACGCGAAGTGGACAGAGCAGTCAAGGTTCCATTCCTTTTCATAGCGCGTCCTCAGAAAAAACAGATGGAAGAAATTTTGGCGATGCTGTCGAGTCTAGTCTCATCTGAGCTCCCTGACGACCTCGTTCACCAGGTGGTCCGTGAGAAGTGGACCACCGGTCGACGTCCAGGCTATTCATCCACGGGGAAGATGCGACCATTCTTGTATACCTTGAGATTTTTGAAGGCAGGAAACGGCTTTGGTTTGTGACGCCGCCTTCTTGGCGACATCTGAATCGGCTTTACCACTAGCGTCAAGATTGACTGTACCACCGCCGTCGGAATTGCTTACACCCAAGTCTGCGAGCGTTCCGAAGAAAATGCAATCGGCATCAATCTTTCCCTTGTCTTGCATACTCAAAGCCTTTAGTACGGATTCAAAATTCTTTCGCCGGTCCCTCCCGCGTATCCGCTATAGACCACTGAAGCGATCTGCCAAGCCAATCAATAAACGACTGATCGTTATTGACCGACGCGCTACGAACACGTACAAGGCCGAGATGGACTTGACCTATTGCTTCGAGAGTGAGTTGCCACTTCCAGTCGCACGTCGAAAATCCACAGCGCCCTGCTCGCCCTATTCAAAAATATCCCGTGTGGGGCGGCAGAGCCCCGCCGCCCCACACGGGATTTCGAGCTACTTACGGCAGAACAAACTCACTGGAAGCGAGCTGCAGCAGACCGATCAGTCTCGTTGTAGTTCTGGCCAGACTGCGACACGGCATGTCCCATCTGAGCCAAGATTGCATTCATATCGTTGGCATTGCTGTCCCAGCGAGCCTGCGCATCGGCATAAGCGGCCTGAGCATTACCATCCCAACGCTCCTTGATGCCGTCAAGCTTGCCCTTCATCTCATTCAGGATGTCGTCGATCTGCGACTGAGACGCGATCATTCCCTGAGATCCGGACTCAACTGCCTCAAAGTTAACAAGAATCTGATTCGACATTGCGAGTACTCCTTTCACTTACAACTAGGCCTTACAGCCCAGCTCCGCCCATCAAATTCTGCATCTGCCGCGCGGAAGCCTGCTCGGCCTCTTCGACCTGAGACGCCGTGCCCTTGAGGGCCTGAACGAAGTCATCAAGCGAGTTGAAGAGGTCCTGAACCTTCTGCTCCCAAGCGGTATGAAGCTGGTTGAACGCGGCAGCGCCCTGGCCCTGCCACTGCGCCGACCAACCCTCGATCTTGCCGCGCAGGTTGCTGACCTCGCCCAACAGCGTGGTCTTGTACTGATCAACGATTGACGATCCTTCAAGGATCGCACCGTCATCGCGAAGCTGGCTCGTATTGGTGCTCATCGAGCATCCCCCTCGTATATCTAGGAAATATTAACGAAAAACAGAACCCGTTTGAGCTCTGCGAACAGCCTACAACACTCCAAGTCGGGCTACCAGGATAGTCAACCCTCAAAGGTGTGTTGTTATTTCTAATCGGAG
>ERZ772968.323-NODE-323-length-24158-cov-8.547484_pt1 | contig 24158 bp, 12 predicted proteins | sample MGYA00580674_ERZ772968 | MGnify/ENA primary metagenome ERZ772968 (study PRJEB29015, sample SAMEA2737940) | human oral metagenome | biome: human oral; feature: human-associated habitat; material: dental | place: China | collected 2138 ...
CCACCGCCACCGCATGGATCGATGCCATCACGCCGGTTCTGAAAAAGCTGTGCGCAGGCAGCTCCGGACAGCCTTCGGGTGGCGCACACCCCTCCGCCGGCAACAGTACCGGCACAGCAGATGCCTTCCCGGGCGCGTTTCCACTGCCTGGCGGCCCGGGCCCCCTGAGCACAGCCGGAAACCCCGGCGCATCCGGCAACCTCGGCAGCTTCCCCCAGCCAGCTGATACCGCCGTGGCCACCGTCGATGCCCCGGCTGCACAGGTCTGGACACGAGAGCAGCCTTTCACCGCCAGCCTGTCGGTACGCCAGAAAATCACCGCGCGCAACGCCGAAAAGGATGTCGAACATATCGAGATCGACCTATCGGACTCCGGCATCCGGTACCAGCCCGGCGATGCATTGGGCGTGTGGCCTGTCAACGCACCGGGCCTGGTCAGCGAGATCCTGTCCCTGCACGGTCTGAAAGGCGACGAGACGGTACAACTTTCCGACGGAACATCTACCGATATCCGTCATGCACTCACTCATCACGTCGACATCACGCAGAACACGCCTTCCTTCGTGCAGGCCTACGCCGCCCACAGCGGAAAGCGCGAGCTGCAGGAAATCGTCGAGAACGCCGAAGCGCTGGATGTCTACCTGGCCAACACCCCACCCGTGGGCGTATTTGCCGAGCACCCGCATCCACTGCCGGCGCAGGAGCTTCTGAAACTGTTCCGCCCCCAGACACCACGGCTCTATTCCATTGCTTCATCGCAGGACGACGTGGGTGATGAAGTGCACCTCACCGTCGGTGTCGTGCAGTTCCGTCACCACGGCCAGCATTACACCGGCGCTGCCTCCGGCTACCTGGGCCACCTGCTGGAAGAAGGCGATGGCGTTCGGGTCTTCGTCGAACCCAATCCCCATTTCCGACTTCCGGCTGACGGTGAAAAATCGATCATCATGATCGGTGCGGGTACCGGCATCGCCCCCTTCCGCGCCTTCATGCAGAAACGAGAGGCCCAGGGTGACACGGGTCGGAACTGGCTCATCTTCGGCAACCAGCGTTTCACCGACGACTTTCTCTATCAGGCCGAATGGCTGCAGTACCGCAAGAGCGGTCTGCTCACCCGCGCGGACCTGGCTTGGTCCCGCCAGGGCAAGGAGAAAGTCTACGTGCAGCATCGTCTGACCCAAGCCGGTGCCGACGTCTGGCAATGGCTTCAGGAAGGCGCACACCTCTATGTCTGCGGTGATGCCAACCGCATGGCACGTGACGTGGAGCACGCTCTCAAAGAGATCGTCATGACCCACGGCGGCATGTCCGAAGACGATGCCGACGACTACCTGAACGACCTGCGCGAGGACCGCCGATACCAGCGGGATGTCTACTGAAGACACACGCTTCTTCCGTGACACCCCAAAGGCATTCGATGCCTGCGCACCACGATTGAACAACCCGAGATTCCAGAGAAACACCATGTCGAACGCCGTACTGGACAAACGCGCCAAGCTGCCTGATGCGCCCTTGGCCGACAATGAACGCCTGAAAGGCAACAGCCATTACCTGAAGGGAACCATCCGAGAGGATCTCGGTGACGGACTCACCGGTGGATTCAATGGAGACAACTTCCAGCTGATCCGCTTCCACGGCATGTACGAACAGGATGACCGCGACATCCGTGCCGAGCGTGTGGGACAGAAGCTGGAGCCGCTGAAGAACGTCATGCTGCGCTGCCGCCTGCCTGGCGGCATCATCCAGCCGAAGCAATGGCTGGGTATCGACAAGTTCGCCACCGAACAGACACTCTACGGCAGCATCCGACTCACCAACCGGCAGACCTTCCAGTTCCATGGCGTGCTGAAGGAAAACATCAAGCCCATGCACCAGTGGCTCAACCAGCTGGGCCTAGACAGCATCGCCACTGCGGGCGACGTGAACCGCAACGTGCTGTGCACCAGCAACCCGGTGGAATCGTCACTGCACCGTGAAGCCTGGGAATGGGCCAAGAAGATCTCCGAGCATCTGCTGCCCCGCACCCGGGCCTACGCCGAGATCTGGCTGGACGGGCAGAAGGTGCAATCCACCGAGAACTTCTTCGGCACCCCGGTCATCGACAAGGCAAAAAGCGGCGACGACACCGAACCCGTGCTGGGCAAGAGCTATCTGCCGCGCAAGTTCAAGACCACGGTGGTCATCCCGCCGCACAATGACGTGGACCTGCACGCCAACGACCTGAACTTCGTGGCCATCGGTGACGGCAAGCACCTCGTCGGCTTCAACGTGCTGGTGGGCGGCGGCCTGTCGATGGAGCATGGCAACACCCGTACCTACCCCAACGTGGCGCGCGAATTCGGCTTCGTGTCGCTGGACAAGGTGCTGGACTGCGCCGCTGCCATCGTGTCAGTGCAGCGCGACTGGGGCAACCGCAGCGACCGCAAGAATGCCAAGACCCGCTACACGCTGGAGCGCGTCGGCACCGACGTGTTCATCGCCGAAGTGGAGAACCGCATGGGCGCGAAGTTCGAGCCCATCCGTCCCTATGAATTCACCACCCGCGGCGACCGCATCGGCTGGGTTCAGGGCGAGGAAGGCAACTGGCACCTGACGCTGTTCATCGAGAACGGCCGACTGGTGGACCGTCCGGGAAAGCCGCTGAAGACCGGCATGCGCGAGATTGCCAAGGTCCACAAGGGAGATTTCCGGCTGACGGCCAACCAGAACCTGATCGTGGCCAACGTGCGCCCCGAAGACAAGGAGCACATCGAGCGCCTTGCCCGCGAACATGGACTGATGAGCAACCGCGTGACGCCGCAGCGCGAGAACTCCATGGCCTGCGTCTCTCTGCCCACATGTCCGCTGGCCATGGCGGAATCCGAACGCTTCCTGCCGCAGTTCTCCGACCGCATGGACGAACTGATGGCGCGGCACGGTCTGTCCGACGAACACGTGGTGCTGCGCGTGACGGGCTGCCCCAATGGCTGCGGCCGTTCGATGCTGGCAGAGATCGGCCTGGTGGGCAAGGCCATTGGCCGCTACAACCTGTACGTGGGTGGTAACCGCGAAGGTACCCGCATCCCGCGGCTCTTCAAGGAGAACATCGTGCAGGAAGAGATCCTGGAAATCATCGACGGCTGGCTGGGTGCCTGGGCCCACGGGCGCCAGGGCGAGGAAGGCTTTGGTGACTTCGCGGTACGTACCGGCATCATCGCCCCGGTGCTGGACGCCCCGCGCGATTTCTGGGCTGTCGCCGCATGACCACTGTCTGATCCCCGCCGCCCTCCGGCAACAACCTCCCTGCCCTCCGGACCAAGGACCCTCATCATGCAGTACTTCCCTCTCTTTGCCGACCTGAAAGGTCGTGCCGTGCTGCTCGTGGGCGCGGGCGACGTGGCCACCCGCAAGGCCGAAAGCCTGCTGCAGGCCGGTGCCGACGTCCGCGTCGTGGCACGCGAACTGGCGCCGGCCTTCCTGGACTGGCAGAACGAAGGGCGCATCCAGTGGCTGGCGCGTGCGTTCCATCCCGAGCACCTGCAGGATGTCTTCCTGGTGGTCTCGGTCACCGGCGATGCCGAGGTGGACAGCCAGGTATTCAAGGCAGCCCAGGACCGACATCTGCTGTGCAACACGGTCGACGACCCGCAGCGCTGCTCCTTCATCACCCCGGCCGTCATCGACCGCAGCCCCATCCAGGTGGCCATTTCCTCATCCGGCACGTCGCCCGTGCTGATCCGGCACTGGCGTCAACGCATCGAGGCCCTGCTGCCACAGCACACCGGAACCCTGGCCGACATCGCTGGCCGCTGGCGCGCCCGGGTGCAGGAAAGGCTGGGCACCGTGCGCGAACGACGCCACTTCTGGGAAACCCTGTTCGCCAGCCGCTTCGACACTCTGGTGGCCCAGGGAGACATCACAGCCGCCGAAGCCGAACTGGCGCGCCAGCTTGATGGCCAGGCCGCCCGCCAAGGCGAGGTCGTCGTGGTGCATGCCGATCCCGACGATCCGGGTCTTCTGAGCCTGCACGCCCTGCGCGCCCTGCAGGCCGCCGACCTGGTGCTGTACGAGGCCCGCGTTTCCGAGCAGGTCCGTCAGCAGATCCGCAAGGATGCCGAACGCAGCTGCCTGGCCCCGGCGCTGGCTCCCCATGGCCAGTTCGATGGCACCGGCAGTCAGCATGCGGCGCACGTTGCCACCCGCCTGCGCGACGAAGCACGCCAGGGCAAGCGTGTGGTCTGGCTGCGCTGCGCTCCGCAGACCCCCTCCGATGATTCGACCTGTGCACAGATCCTGGACCGAGCCCATGTTCCGCTGCGAATCATTCCCGGCGTCCCTGTTTCCGGTATCGGTTCGCAGTCGGACGGATCCCGTCATCGGCAGCCCGTTCCGGCGGCTTCCTTGCCGATCCCTGTGTCGTTCCAGGCCACGCCCACCGCCCTGTCTCCCGTCCGACGGCTGCGCGTTGCCCTCCCACAACACCTGCACCGCCTCTACCGACGCAAACATCGACACGACGCAACCCTTCGTCATTTTCAGACGTCACAAAACCGCAAGATTTAGTAACGGCTTCCTATAATGGTCGCATCCCTGACGGCCATGGAAAGCCCACGATGCTTGTCTCCCCACACTCCATCCCTGATCAGCAGACGTTGAATACCGACGTCTGCATCATCGGGGCCGGCCCTGCCGGCCTTGCTGCTGCCCAGGAACTGCTGGACAGTGGCCTTGATGTCATCCTGCTGGAATCCGGGGGCGAAGAGCCCGACGCAGCCACCCAGCAACTGGCCGCTGGTGTCTCCGAGGACACGCCCGACCTCTACCCCGACATCGTCTGGTCGCATGACCGACGCTTTGGCGGCACCTCGGTGCAATGGGACGTGCAGGTTCATGGCACGAAGAACTGCCACCTGGCCACCTTCGATCCCATCGACTTCAAGAAGCGTGACTGGATGCCGCACAGTGGCTGGCCCATCGATTACGACACGATGCACCCGTACTATCTGCGGGCGCTCAAGCTGTGGGAAACCGGCATCGACTCGCTGGAGATGGCTCCGTGGGTCTCCGACGAGCGCAAGCTGCTGGACTTCAAGGACAACACCCTGGAGACCAAGCTGTACATGACCGGCTCGCAGGCCGCGCTCACCGAAGGCATCGGCGGCCGGATCAAGCAGAGCCAGAACATGCGGCTCATCATGAAGGCCAACGCCGTCGAGCTGGACACCAACGAAGATGCCAGCACCGTCACCGGCGTGAAGGTGGCCTGCCTGGACGGGCGCCGCTTCACCATTGCTGCCAAGCAGGTGATCCTCGCTCAGGGTGGCTTCCAGGTGCCCCGCCTGCTGCTGGCCTCCGATCGTGTGGCCAGGAATGGTCTGGGCAACGACAACGGACTGGTCGGCCGCTTCCTGATGGACCGCCAGATCGTCAAGACCGGCACGCTGTTCCCCAACCAGCCCATCTCGGCCTTCGGCCTCTATGACCTGCAGCACCGCGGCCTCTCGCACGTGCTGGGCAAGCTGGCCATCCCGCAGAAGACGCTGGAAGAGCGCCACCTGATGAACACCTCCATCGGGCTCAACGCGCAGCCGGCGTTCTCGCGCGTAAGACTCGCACAGCGCCTGTTCGGCCGCGGTACCACCTTCCGTTCGCCGGCCTACTATTCGCTGCGCAAGATCGTGCGCGACCTGCGCGCCCGCCAGATGCCCGAGCGCCCGCTGCACCACCTGCTGAAGGTGCTGGGTGGCATCGACGACCTGGTGTTCATCAAGGTGGCCCGTGCCCCCTGGCTGCAGATCCCGTACAACCGCGACAGCGGCGGCTGGTACGAGGCACCGCACCGCGACCAGTTCTTCAAGGTCATCGACCTCTACCAGATCGCCGAGCAGTCGCCCGATCCGGACAACCGCATCACCCTCAGCGACGAGCGCGACGCCACCGGCATGCGCAAGCCGAAGGTGGAATTCCGCTGGCGCGACTTCGACATCCGCAGCGCCCTGGGCACGCAGGACATCGTTCAGAAGGCCTTCGAGCAGTCCGGCATCGGCCGGCTGCGTGTCGAGCGCCGTGACGGCCTGCCCCTGGTCACCCAGATGACAGCTCACCACCCCGCCGGCACGGCCCGCATGGCCGATGATCCGAAACAGGGCGTGGTTGACCGCAACTGCCGCGTGCATGGCGTCTCCAACCTGTACGTGGCCAGCAGCGCTGTCTTCACCACCGGCGGCTGCGCGCCCCCGACGCTGACCATCGTCGCCATGGCCGTGCGCGTGGTCGACGCCGTCAAGCAGCAGCTGGGCAAGGGCTGAGCCCGCACGGCTGAGCCGAAAAAGGGCGCCATTGGCGCCCTTTTTTGTGAAGCAGGAGAACACAAGGGATCCCTTCAACAAGTCCCCAACCACGGCTCAGAAAATGGGCCTCGAGCTGTTCATCTTGTTCCTGAACTTGTTTACGGCTTCCTTGTATTTCGGATCCTCCAGCCTCAGATCCGTCTGACCGAACTTCAGAACAGCACCATGGAAGCCCGAGCAACCAAGGCCCATATTCTCACTTGGTTCAGCGCACCATTCCCAGACGAAAGAAACCGTTCCGTTGGACGGCTCACCATATTTCTTCAATGCAGCCTGTTTCATGGACTCCACGTTATCCGGCGTCCACTCCTGTTCGTAGATGATCAGATTGGCAGACAGTTTGCGGCGCGCGTTGAAGGGAACATTCGGTTCAAAGTAGACCTTCAGACTGGCCTTGTCCGCATCCAGAATGAGGATGTCAATCTCCTTCCTTTTCGTGACGGGATTGGCCTGTATTGCCTTTTCGAACCGGATCCTTTTCCTGCTTACACCAAGCGTCTTCACGAGGGCAGATGCGGCTTCTTCAGGCGTCATGCCCAGTTTAACGCCTGCAACATCAAGCTTCTCGGCATCAACCGACCTTGGCGCAGCAATCGTGAGATCGGCAGCCATCAGCGCCATGAGAAGAATTAAAATCCTTTTTATCATGCCAGCATTCCTTTTGCGATAGGTGATTGAATATCCCGAAACCAGACGACATCAGCACTCGTACGTCTCCCCGTATCCATGCCTTCCCGCTGCATGACTCGGGCAGCACGTTCCCGAAGCACGCAGCAACAACCACATGAATCCATCAGATCGGAACACGGCAGGTGCTGTCCGTCGTCGTCAGGTTCCTGATGTACTTGATGTCCATATGATCGGGCTTCGACCCCGAAGCTTGGAGATCCAGTTCAAAAGTTTCGACATTGCTGGCGCCCTCCGCGCTAGCACCAGACATCAGCATGAACCAGGCATCCTGGGTTTCCGCATTGGCAGGGCCCGACTTCGCATAGGAGAAACCCGTGATCATCTTGAAAGAATGCACCTTGTTGCCAACGGTATAGGTCACATTGCCATCCTGGGTCGGCTTGACCGTACAATCGGCACCATCTTTCGGGCTCTTCCCTGTATAGACGCCCGCTGCACATGCATAGTAGCCGCCTTCCGTCGTGCCCGTCGGCATCACCGGGCACTGCGCACGCAGCTTCTCATAGATTCCGGAACCGGAGGAAGCCGTCGTCTGGGCATTGGCCGCCTGGCCATTTCCGGCCGTCGTGTCGGCAGCGGTACTCGTTGCAGTTGCAGAAGCCGCATCATTGGCCGGCGCCGGCGTACTGCTGTCGCCACCACCACAAGCCGTCAGCAAGGCCGACATGGCCAGTGCAAGACCCATGGAAAAATTCCTAAAATCCGGATTTTTCTTTTTCACGTCCATGATGTCTCCTAAAGAGAGGTCCAGAAAAATGGCCACATTCAAGCCGTTACCATCGTGTCACTTATATCGGACACCTCATGTTTTTCATAGTATCGACCTCATCACGACTGTTCAACAATCATTCTGGGCGTTTTTTAACCATTGCAGTCAGCCTGTATCCATCCCATATCGAATCTCGTGAGGCAACCTGATATAAAATTGGCCAGCTAATATTTAGCCTGTCATGCCACCATGCCTGCCATGAGTGGCCTATCAAGATCAGCGGAATCCGGGCTTGGCGCACCACACCGCTCTGATGACCATGAAGACCGCCGTTAGATCCTGTCACACAGGCGGCCAGAAACCTTGTCCGCCCGAACACAAGCCGGCCAGGATACAGGCCAATGTTCGGCAGATCTTGCGCTTTGCATTCTGTATCGTGGTCTTTTCAGACATGAAAATGATTATCAAGTAGCATTCGTCCGTTTCATAACGTTTGTTTGCCCCTCCCATATCGCCATGCCCCCCTCCTCCCCCCACACCCTGCGCCGGCTGCCGCTGATGCTGGCCCTGGCCCTTGCTGCACCCCTGGCCCATGCCCAGGAAGTCATCGTCGCCGCCCAACACGCTGAAGGATCCGCCTCCGGCAAGGACAGCGCCACGCTGCAGGCCGTGCATATCACCGCCGTACGTTCCGAAGGCTTCAAGCCCATCACCATCAAGGCCGGCACTTTCCGCGGTGCCGATGTGATGGACGTGCCCTCCACTGTCAACGTCGTCACCAGCAAGGTGCTGGAGGCGCAGGCGGCCGAGGGCCTGTACGACGCCGTGCGCAACACGGCCGGCGTCACCCGCCAGCAGAACGGCGGCGACACCTGGGACCAGCTGGTCATTCGTGGCGTGGAGGTGCAGAACCGCACCAACTACCGTCTCAACGGCTCCATGCGCATCATGAACTTTGCGCAGGTGCCCATGGAGAACAAGGCCCGCGTGGAAGTGCTGAAAGGCGCCTCGGCCCTGTACTACGGCTTCACCGCCCCGTCGGGCATCGTCAACTACGTCACCAAGCGTGCCGGCCTTCACCCCGTCTCCAGCGTGGGGCTGCGTTTCGACACCAACGGCACCCTCCTGGCGCATGCCGACGTGGGCCGCCGCTTTGGCGATGAAGACCAGTATGCGCTGCGCCTGAACGTGGCCGGCGGCCAGCTGGGCAACTACCTGGATGGCGTGAACGAAGGCAACCGCAGCTTCGCCTCGGCCGCCTTCGACTGGCGCGTCACCAGCCGCCTGGTGCTGGCACTGGATCTGGAATACGACCGCCGCCGCACCGTCGAGCAGGCAGGGGTAGCCCTGCCCACCGCCGTCAACGGCACCATCACCCTGCCCCGCGCTGTCGATCCGAAGAAACGGGTGGGGCCGGACTGGGCTACCTTCCGTTCCGAGACCACCAACATCCAGGCACGGGCCGATTACTCGCTGTCGGACAACTGGGCGCTGACCGTTGAAGCCGGCCGCTCCAAGGTGGACCGTGACCGCACGCTGCCCATCTTCCAGTTCACCAACGCGGCCGCCGTGGCCACGGGTGCCGGCCGCATCCGCGGCAACATGCAGAACACCGTCAACACGTCCGATCTGCTGCGTGGCGAGCTTGCCGGCACCTTCGACACCGCCGGCGTCTCGCACAACCTGACGGCCGGCGTGGCCCGTGCCGAGAAGAAGCAGGACCCGGTCTACCAGCGCAACTACACGGTGGCCAGCCAGAACCTGTACAACCCGGTGGCCATCACCAACTACACGCTTGGCGCCCGGCCGGCCAACCCCACCTCGCCGCTGCTGGAAACCTCCGACCTGGGCGTCTACGCCATCGACCGCGTGGAGCTGAACCCGCAGTGGCAGGTCATTGGCGGCCTGCGCTACAGCAAGTACAAGAGCGACCAGGGCACCAACCACTACGACGCCACCAAGACCACGCCCATGGCCTCGGTGGTCTACAAGCCGGATGACACCCTGTCCTTCTACGGCTCATATGGCAAGGCACTGGAAGAAGGCGAGGCCGCACCGGCCGGCACGGCCAACCAGAACGAGCGCCTGCGTCCAGGCGTGAGCGACCAGTACGAGATCGGCGCCCGCTGGCAGATCTCCAACGGCACGCTGCTGTCGGCTGCCGTCTTCGATATCAAGCGACCCGGCTACTACACCAACACCAACAACATCTACACGGCCGACGGCGAACAGCGCTACCGCGGCCTGGAGCTTTCGGCCCAGGGCTCGCTCACCCGGCAACTGTCCTGGCAGTCGTCGGCGCTGTGGCTGGATCCGAAGTTCCGCAAGATCAACGACACCTACAACGGCAAGCTGCCCGAAAACGCCGCCAAGCACACCGGCAGCCTGTTCCTGTCGTATGCGCTGGATGACTTCGCCCCGGGTCTGTCCATCAACGGCGGTGCCTATTACACGGGCCGTCGGCCGGTCAACGACCTGAACCAGGCCTGGCTGGGTGGCATCACGCTCTACAGCGCCGGTGTCCAGTACCAGCATCACCTGTTCGGCAAGCAGACCACCTGGCAGCTCAACGTCGACAACCTGGCCGACAAGCGGTACTGGGCCGGCGGCGGCAATCGTCTGGCTGCTGGCGCCCCGCGCGTCATCAAGCTGGGCGTGAAGGTGGACCTGTAAAATAACGGGATGATCAAGCAGCTGCTTGCCATCTCGGCCGGTGCCAGCGCCGGCGCCTGCCTGCGCTGGCTGCTGGGCCAGGGGCTCAATGCCCTGTTTCCCGCCATTCCGCCCGGCACGCTGGTCGCCAACCTGCTGGGCGGCTACCTCATCGGCGTGGCCTTGGGCTTCTTCGGCCAGCACGTGGGCCTGGCACCCGAATGGAAGCTGCTGATCATCACCGGCTTCCTGGGCGGGCTCACCACCTTCTCCACCTTCTCGGCCGAGGTCACCGCCCATCTGCAGGACGGGCGCCTGGCCTGGGCCGTGGGCGCTATCGGCATCCACGTCATCGGCTCACTGGCCATGACGATGCTGGGGCTTGCGACGATGGGAGCCTGGGCTCGGGGGTGAACCGTCAGTGACCTATTCACCTCAGGTTCCAACCCGTCCAGCCAGCGGCCTTGATGCCGTTCCCCGCATTTCCTTCATCCCTGTTCCCGCCCAACCGCATCGACCGCCCGCCGCCAGTACCCCTTGATGTGGTTTTGCGAGCCTTTCAGGCCGTGGGCATTGCGCAGATGCTGACGTATGATCCTGGCATCACGATTTTCCAATGCTCCCCAGGCCGCATCGATGTGGGGCAGCCTTTCCAGCTCGGCAACGACGGCAGCCGCCGCATCCATGCTGGCGCTGATGCGATGAAGCCGGGCGCCGGCAGGCAGCATGGCGTCGGGCAGATACGCCTGGTCCGCCTCGTGCGTGGTGATGCTGAACACGACCGGTGGCACGGGGTTGCGCCAGTTTTCCAGGATGGCGGCCACGGTGGGCAAGGCGGTCTCGTCGCCGACGAGCACCACGGCCCCCTCATGCAGGTGGCCGGTCTTCTCGTGGTATTCAGCATTGCTGAGGATGATGTCGCCCGCCTTCAGCCGGCTGGCCCACTGGCTGCCGGGCGTCAGCGCCCCGTCAGGCCCCTGATGCAGGTAGATGTCCACCTCCGCCTGATCGACGAATGGCGCCTGCGCACTGCTTCTGCCGGCACGGCGCAACGTGTAGTAGCGCTGTTCCCGGTAGAACGACATCATCACCTTCTCGCGGCGCTGGGCCGAGATGCGCTTCAACCACCACAGCAGCAGGCGGTTGAACCACCTCTCGGGCGCGGACATATGCTGCTGCACGGCCGGCAGCCGCGATGGAAGCTGCTTCAGCGTCTTCAGCGAAAAGAACCAAGCATGGCCCGGGGCATTCTCCGGCAGCGGCACGGAACTCTTCAGCGTGAGGCGCAACATGTTGGGGCTGGCACGCCGGCTACCCAACACGGTGAAGTACTGCTTCCTGCTGCCTGCCATGGCCTTGCCCTGGCGTACCATGGCATCGTAGGCCAGGTAATGGATGTTCTCTTCCACGTCCCCATTCAGCACGAAGGGAACGAACAGAGGCCTTGCAGTGCCGTCCGCCCCGGTCACGACCAGCAGGCAGCCCTCCTCGAAAACGTCATCCAGCCGGGCCTGCTGTGCATCCGGAGCACCACCGGCACGGGCAACAGCCAGCATCTCGTCGAGATGGTCGTTGTTGACGTGCTCGATGATGTCCAGCTTGCGGTCCTGGCCCACCAACGGGGTGCGTGGCGATACTTGCGTGTCGTTCATATGGGCTTCGGCCATCGAGAGTCTCCAGCAGAAAAGGCAGAGAATACGGACAGACCCGGCGAGTCGGGGCATCTGTTTCCGGAATGTCACCCGGCCGAGGGCCCGTCCGAACCATTCAGAGCCAATGCAGGCCAGACTTCAGAATGTCATCTTCACCCCCACCCCGTACATTCGAGGCTCGAGCACGTCGGACACGATGACGATGCCACCGGCACTACGGTCATCGAATTTCCAGGTGGGCTTGCGGGCGTCGAACAGGTTGTCCACATAGGCGTAGAACTGCCACGTCCGGTCCATCTGGTACGAGAGACGCGCATTGGCCACGGTGTAGGCCTGCACGTCGTAGCCTGGCAGGTTGTTGTCGCTGGAGTGGTAGCCGTCGGTGCGGTGCACATTGGCATTCAGCGCCAGCTGATCGGTAATGTTCCAGTTCACGTCCAGACCCGCCATGTAGCGCGGTGAACGGCCAAACTCATTGCCCTCGAAGGATACGCCATCCGGATCGGAGAAGCGGTGAATCTTCGTGCGCAGCAGGCCGGCGCTGGCACGGATGTCAAGGCTGTCCAGCGCCTTGTAGTCCGCCGACACCTCCAGACCATAGGAGCGCGATTCATCGGCATTGCGCACCACGTTGCCCATCAGCCTGCCGTTCACGTAGTCGGGCACATTGACCTGCGAATCCTTGCGGTCATCCCAGAACAGGTTGGCGTTCACCACCAGCCGGTCGCCCAGCGTGTCGATGCGGGTGAAGAGCTCATAGTTCCACATCGTTTCCGGGTTGAACTTGTAGAACGAGCCGTTGGCCGTTCGCAACCCCGCACCACCAGGGTTGTAGCCACGGCTCACCAGCGCTCCCACCGTCCAGTCAGGTGACACGTTATAGGCCAGCGAGACCTTGGGCAGCAGCTTGTGATAGGTCTCGTCGAAGGCCAATGGCATGCGCGCAGCGCTGGAGGTCCCGTTGCGCTTGACACTATCGTGCTGATAGCGCAGGCCGCCGGTCAACGACCATTGCGGCGCAAGGCGCCAGCTCATCTCGGTGAACACACCCAGACTGTCCTTCTTGTCGTGGAAGGACGACGTGCCTCGCAGATACAGCAGGTCATCGGCATCCACGTTGTTGTAGTAGACGCCCGCCATGCCACTGAGGCTATTGTCGGGCGCCTTGAAGCTGGCACGCAACTCCTCCGAGAAATCACGCGAATCCATGTGAGCACCGCCGTTGCTCATCGGCACGGATACCCGTTCGGTGTTGCTGCGGCTGTACTGCAACTGGTTGTCCAGCCGAACCCCGCTGCCCAGGTCATAGGCCAGATCATGCACCCCTGTCCACCCATGGGTGTTGAAAGTGGGCATGGTCAGCGTGGCATTGTTCAACCGGTCATGAGGATCATTGGCCGCCTCGGATGTGGGCAGGTTGCCGCGCAAGTAGGAAAGCGTCAGTTTCGATTCCAGGCCCGGCAGCGCACCGGGCGTCCACAGCAACTTGATGCGGCCGTTGATGTTCTCGGGGTTGGTATCGGTATTCCCCTTGGAATAGGTGGGATTGACGTAATTGATGTAGGTGTCGCGGCCGCTGTAGTCCAGCGCAATGCGTGCAGCCAGTTCCTCGTCCACCAGCGGCCGCGACAGCATCACCGAGGCACGCCGGGCCTTGCGACTGCCCAGCTGCAGCTGCGCCGCACCTTCCGGCTTGAAGGTGGGATCCTTGGTGTTGACAATGACCGAACCGGCAATGCTGTTGGCACCCAGCGCCGCCGTCTGCGGACCGCGATAGACCTCGACAGAATCCACATCCCAGATGGACGTGGTGCCAAAGGCGGTTTCCCAGAAGTTCAGGTTGTGGCCGTCGACATTGACACGGGCCCGTGGCACCGTACCTCCATAGAAGGCGCCTGCGCCGGAACTGGCCCCCTGGCCATCGACGCCCCGGATGACGGGGGCACTGCCAGGCCCGGTATACAGCACGTTGGGGACGTTGCGCGTCACATCACGCACCGCAGCCGCCTCGGACTGCTCCTGCAAGTGACGGTTGCCGATGACGGCCACCGAACTGGCGGTTTCCTTCACCGTGCGGCGCACCTTCTCGCCGGTGACGACCACGCTGCCCAGGGTAGCGACTTCGCCGGCATCGGCCCTCTGGCCCTGGGCAAGCACCGCCGATGCGGGCAGGACTGTGGCCAAGGCCAGGGCAACGGCTGTCAGTGGACAGCCTCTGCCATCGAGGCGATGCAACCCGCTACCCGCCCACCGTCCATGGCTTGAAGAACATGCACTTCCACTGTCTCGCATACCGTCTCTCTCCTAGTCTGACCGAGGAATCCAATGATGCAAAGCACGACATGCAGTCACTGATGCAGTCGTCATCACTTGCAGATGCCCCCTGATACGCATCCGAGTACCCATTCGGAAGGGGCGTTCATGGTAACAAATGATTCCCACTATCACAATGAGGCTTACCTCAATCCGCATTGCTGAACCAGGGCGAGACACCAGAACCGCAGATATGGAGTCAATCGGAAATTGGCCTGAGCGTGGTGAGCTTCCGGTGAATGGCCCCTTTCCGTGAGAACTGATCGAAGACGCCATACACTGCGGAGCGAATGCTGCCGACATCCGCGGCAGAATAGGTACTTCCCCTATAGCTCATCAGAATTCTCATGAACTCCTGACCATCGACACATTCCTCCATGACCTCGAACTGGAGTCCCAGCATGGACTCATGCTTGTCGGGATCGATCTGCCGGAACTCGATACGTTCACCCTCAGGGCCGGACAGCAAACCGTTCAATTTGTTCTTTGCATGTATCTGGATGAACACATCGAAAATATGTTCCTTGCCAGGTGACATCCCTAGCGCCTCTTCGACGAGATCGATCGGAATATCACTCATTGGTAACGATCTGTTTATTAGATCGCGGATATAGGCAACAAACTCGCCGACGGACAGTGCATCATCGACACGAATCCGATGAGCGACCACGGTGGTGAAGTAACCGACCGTATCAAAAAAGCTAGGGTCCGTACGACCCGAGGCCGATGTCCCCACAATGAGATCATCGATCCTGGTCAGATCGCTCAGCGCGAAAACAAGTGCAGCGTAGACGACATGGAAGAGTGACGACGAACACTCCCTGGACAACCGATAGAGCTCGCGGCTGGCTTCAGGATCGAATCGGTACTCTATCCACCCGTCCTGGCCGTCACTCAAACCCATGTCCATGTCGAGGACTCTGCCAGTGTCGATCTTCAGCTGCCTGCCAGGCACCATGTCATGCAGATCATCCACCCAGAAATCAAGATGGCGCCTGTCCAGCCCCTGCTCGCTCTGCAGGAGCGCGAAATCGAGGAATGGCCTGCCTGCAGCGGGCAATGAAGGAACCTCACCGACAGACCTGCAGTGATAGGACTTCACCAGTTCGTCCACAACGATATTGAGCGACCACTCGTCGATGGCAATATGGTGGAAAAGCAGGGACAGCTCCTGGCGACCGGTATCAGGATTGACGAAGAACCTGATCCTCAGGGGCAGCTCCTTCGAAAGATCGAATACCCACGCGGCCTCTGTAGCCCTGGAGTTTCCCGCCGCCTCTTCGCTTGACCAGAACCACTTGAATGAATCCAGCCGGTCCACGGGCACGACACGCTGAAGCACCTGGCCGTCCTCTCGCTCGAAAAATGTCGTTCGCAGGGCATCGTGCCGCTCGATGATGTCACGAAAGGCGATCTGGAATACCTGTTCGTCGACGGGAGACAGGAAATCGAGTCCAAACGGGATGTTGAGCATGGGACCAAAGCCGAATGCCGTATATATCTTCCATAGAGACATCTGGGCCAGCGCAAGCGGCGCTTCATGCCGAGGTGGCACCTCCACCTGTTCATGCACGGAGACCTCGGCAACATGCTTGCGCGCAACCGTGGCAAGCAGCGAGGCCGTGGGATGGCTGAACAGGTCATTGAAAGCAACATCAATGCCATGCTTCTCCGCCAAGGATCCGATGACGCGGGTAGCAATAAGCGAATGCCCCCCTCTGTCGAAGAAATCTTCGTCTGCCTCCATGTCGGGAGCATTTAAGGCTTCCCGAAACGCCCCAAGAATGTTGCTGACCAGCCCACCTTGCCCTTCGGAATCGCTGTTCGGACGATGTTCATGAATGACGCTGGCAGCATGGAGAACGTGATGAGCATTTCCATCCTCCTGTCTTTCATGTGTCATATCCGACATGCTCGCTCTTGCCTCGATCCCTTCCGACGACGAGGAACGGCTCAAGAATCCAGGAACGAGACTGGTCGCCCCCACGGCTCCACCCAGCCTGCGGATCGATTCGTTTCGGCACCCCCCACAGGTGTCGACGATCCTGCAGATGATGTCTTCCGTGACATGACGCCGCGCCACGATGTCATGGACCAGGACTGCAACGTGCATGTCGCCCCCAACGACGACGATGCCGATGATCAACGGATACACGATCCCGTCACATGCCTGCTTCCTTACCCATGAAACGAGATGCTCCAGCGCACCATCGAGATCACTGTGTCCGATGAACCTGATGGGTATCTCCCTTCCGCCACCATTCGTCCTCCTGAGCTCATCCCCATCGAACACATACCGGGCAGCCAGATCCGGAAACCTGCTCCCCAGGATGCGGATCGCCCCACCCAGGCTGAAGACATCCACCCCCTCCTCCTTCCTGAAGACGATGAGATTGCCCAGGAACACCTCCGGATACTGGATCTGCTCAAGCCATGCCTGAGCTTCCCCCGGGTCATCGACCACTACCGGATCCCCCGCGATCATCTGCATGCCCATGCCGCAACGCACCTCCTGATCCAAGTATGCAATTTCATGAAAGGTCAGATCTCCCACGCTCTCCCGGCATGATCGATGATCCGGGTCTTCATGCCCATGTCGCTGAGCAGATTCAGGAAGCCGTCAGGTACAAGTTCCTCCACATTGACCATCCGGCCGACATCCCAGTCACCTCTGGCAATCAGTGCCGCCGCCGCTGCAGGTGGAAGGCCCGCGGTGTACGAGATGGCCTGTGCCCCATACTCGGCAAAGGCGGCCTGGTGATCGGAAATGTTGTAGATCACAACCTTCCGACGCTCGTTTCCGGATGTCCCTTCGATGAACACACCGATCCAGGTCTTCCCGACATACTCCGATGCAAGGCTGGCTGGATCGGGAAGGACGGCCTTCACGACCTTCAATGGGACCACTTCCACTCCCTCGGAAGTGACGACCGGCTTCTCCGAGAGCAGCCCGAGGGAGTTGAGGACATTGAAGACTTGCACATAGCGTTCTCCGAAGCCCATCCAGAACCGGACATTCTCCGCACCCACGGTCTTGTACAGCGAGTGTATCTCGTCATGCCCCGTGAGATAGACCGAACGCTCCCCGAGTCCCGGCAAAGGGAACGTCCGCTCCACTTCGAACATCCGGTTCGTCTTCCATGCCCCTCCCTGCCATGAATAGACGACGCCCGTGAACTCGCGGAAATTTATCTCCGGATCGAAATTGGTGGCGAACCATCTGCCGTGCCGTCCGTCATTGACGTCAACGATGTCGATGGAATCGACTCCATCGAAAAACCTGTCCCGGGCATGGCGCACATAGGCGTTGACCACACCGGGGTCGAAACCGACACCCAGGATTGCCGTTACCTTTCTTTCCAGACATTCGCCTGAAAGCCTCCACTCATGGTTTCCGTACCACGGCGGCGCTTCGCAGACACGGTCCGGATCTTCGTGGATGGCAGTATCAATATAGGCCGTTTCATTGTCGATGCAGGCCTGCAGCACGCTCATGTTGACAAACGACGAGGCAACATTTATCACTATTTCAGCCCCTGTATGCCTGATGAGACCTGACACATCGGCCGGTTTCATGGCATCCACCTGGAACGCTCGGACCTTCGCGTTCCGCCTTTCATCTGAACGGGCCGCTATGTCCTCGACGATCTTCTGACACTTGGCCAATGTCCGTGATGCAATGCTTATCTCCCCGAGCAGGAGGTGCTGACTGGCGCAGGCATGAGCAGCAACACTTGCAACACCCCCGGCACCAATGATCAATACGTTGCGACGCTTCATTTTCGCCCCATGTCATACCAGAAACAATGATCGAGGAACCATCATGACCTTGCCTTGCGGATAGCCCGGCCCAGAAGGTTCGATAACGGCCCATCCAGTCTTCCTGGTGTCATGGCAGCCTCCAGAAACGGCTGGAAACCCACGCAGACATCCAGAAGCCTGGACTGAGTCATAGACCTTTCGTCCACATCCACCTGCATGAAAAGGCCGCTGCCGTCCTCCGCACTACGGAAGGTCATGTTGAATCCGTCTCCGGGGCCCGCAGCCAGAACCCGGCTTTCACAGGTACATCCCTGAAAACGTGATCCACTGAACGGCAGGACGTTGATCAACGGTGAAAAGAAGAATCTCCGCCCTGCAGGAACACTCCTGTCCAATGCCATCTGCTCGACACGGTACCTTCCATGACGTCTCATCTCGTTCAGCCTCCGGTAGGTGGATGCCATGTATTCGCCCAACGACGCCTTTCCATCCATGACAGCCCTGAACGGCAGGATGTTGACCACCAGTGCGGGAATGTTGGCTGCAACACTTCCCCAGCGCCCCATGTAGGGTATCCATATCACGTCATTGTCGGAAGCACCCTGACAGGCCTTGTCACAGTCAGCGACGACGCCCATGGAGGACAGATAGAGTATCGACAATGCCACCAGGGTATCCGGCCATGTAGCCATCAGGTCGTCGGAGAAATCCCGCAGTCGACGGATCAGGTGATCATCGAGACGCCTGGAATCATGATGTCCCTCCTGACCATAGTCCTCGTCTGCCTTGTCCAGAAGCGCAGGAGCGCAGCCACCAGACAACAGCCCTTGCCAGTACCTGCCATCCCGGGCGTGGCGATCCGATGTCCTGTAGGAACGTTCCTCTTCAAGAAAGGCCTCAAGACGACCAAAAGGCGCGCCTGCCGGTTCCTTCCCCCTGAAATACCCATACAGAGCACCGCACCGCTTCTCCATCAAGGCCATGGAGAACCCGTCCACGACGATGTGATGGCTTCTCAAATACCATATGCAGTGATCATCGGAGACACGGATGATCATCGTCCTGGAAACAGGATCACGGAGTAGATCGAGTCTTGAAGAACAGTCCTCATTCATGATCTGGAGAGCATCATCCATGGGTGTACTCGAACCCCGCAGATCGACAACAGACACCACTGGCCTGCATCCGTCATCAAGGCACTGCCTGACCCCGTTCCCCATCGAATCTTTCAGGAAGCGGATCGACAGGACATCAGCCTCATCCACGACCGATTTCACAGCCCTGGCCAAGGCCTCGACATCTACGTCACCACGGATGTCGACATAATGGGCGACCGTGGAAACCGGTTCATCCGGATGAAAACTGAACTCCTCCCAGAAATCCAGCTGTTGCAGGGTAAGTGGATAGGAGACCTCTCCGGCATCATTTTTCTCCTTTGCAGGGAACGATTCTCCGTCATGCAGGTTCTCGTACTTCACATGGCCTCCCGTTCGGACAATCGTGGACCACGCTCATGAATGTGCTTTCGGAGTGCAAGCGCCCGGACCTCACTGATGCAACGGCAGTGCAACAGTTCCAACGGGCTCAACGAACATCCTACAGCGGCATGGATGAGGGCTGAAAGCCGCTTCAGATGACGCGGAAGCAACCCGAGGCACACGAGTCTCTCGTCCGCGCCGATGACACGATCCAGCCCCAGGACCTCACCGTATGCATCGGCAATATGCCTCTGGATTCCGTCGGTCTCTCCCATTTCCCTTCCGCCGCCCGGCGCGGAGCATGAACGGGCAATGACCCGCCCCTGCCCCCTGTCGGGCTTTCCATTGGACAGCATCGGAATGTCCTGGACACGGATGTAGCGCGAGGGGACGTGAGACTCCGGCAAGACGCTTCTGGCGAAGAGCCTGAGGTTCCGGGCAGAGATGGACGACATCGGATTATCGACATAAAGAACGACAAGCACCGGGTCCCGACTTCCTTCCTCGATCATGTCGATCACCATCACCCGGTCGACGCCCACGCATTTGGCGAGGGCGCTTTCGATATCGGGCAGCGATACCCTCACCCCTCTTATCTTGACATGACCCGCAACCCGTTCCTTGAAGATGATCTCTCCATCCCGTCTGTAGAAGCCGATATCACCTGTCCGAAATGCCCTGGCGACCTCCCCCCGTCCATCATGGATTTCCACGAAATCCGTCTGGTCCAGCTGACCATCCATCCAGTAGCCATTCGCCAGATTGACGCCTGCCGTGTGTATTCTGCCCGGAACGCCCACAGGACAGATCAGGCCTGCATCGTTCAGGATGCAATGGGCGTTTCCAGGAAGGGCCATTCCATAGGGAATCTGCCCTTCGTCCTCGGAAGAGATGTCATGCCATATGCTCCATATCGTCGTCTCCGTCGGCCCTCCGAGCGATACCAGCCTTACCGATGCCCCCTCGCCACGCAACCTTTGGACCGTTGTCTGCTTGATGTAGTCTCCCCCTTGCGCAAACAGTCTCACGGCCCCTAGTCCCCCGTCACCGACGGCAATCAGCAGCATTTCCAGGATCGTGGGCACTGACACCCAGATCGTCACGCGATGTTTCAGGAGAAGGTCGTACCAGTGTCTTGCATCCTTCTCTCGACCCGCATCGGGCATGATCAGAGAAGCACCAGCCGCCAGCGAACCAAAGACATCGAAGACGGACATGTCATGGTGAAAGGGCGTGACCGAAATGAACCTGTCATCCGGTGACACCTTCCAGCTGTCCAGCGTGTTGGCGATGACATTCTCCGTGGCGAGGTTATTCAATGCAACGCACTTGGGCGTCCCCGTCGTTCCCGAGGTATACAGGCAGTACGATGTCTCCGGGGAGATCGACAGTTCATCGGGATCCGGAAGCTGGCGTGCTGCATCAAACACTCTTGTACGATCAAGGCATGAGATGACTTCCTCGGCAGTGACATATTCGATTCCATGAGGCAAGCTGTCGCCGACCACGACTGAAGGACCGCATTTTTCGAGCAGGTAGCGCAGCCGCTCATCGGGAGCGGACCGGTCCACCGGAACCCATATCGCCCCCAGCAGTGCACAGGAGAGCGTGACAACCACGCTGGAAACGCTCTTCGGCAGGCATATGGCAACGACGCTGCCACGCCCGACACCATGAAGCCTCATCCATTCCGTGGCTCCCAGTACCAGCCTGCCAAGGTTCTCATAATCGATGTGCTCGTCACCACAGATCAATGCCACACGACCGGCTCCGTCATGACCACGAAAGAGGTTCCGGCTGATTCTGCTCAGGAAGCGATCACTTCGCGGGAACGTGATTTCATCCACATACGCCGCACCTGCTGGAAGACCTGTCACAGCCTGCCAATCCATCCCGGCAAGGCCCGCCCCAACAGCCTCTGCGACAGCTCTCCCGATCGAATCTGCCATGTCGGCCACCATCCATGGTTCCAGCGCACTGACCGAATAGTCCAGGTCGATCACCAGGCACCCCGACTTCCCTCTTGTGAACCTGATGTCAAGCGCTGTCTGGGGTGTCTGGGTACACCCTCCGACCAGCTCCATCGGGCCATCGTCATCCAGCGTGGGCCAAGCCAGGCCATTGGTCATCACCACTGGCAGAGGCACTCGGGAATCCATCCCTCTTCTCAGCAGCAATCGATTCAGATCCACACCCGAGAATGCCCTGTTCTCCACGCCTTTGTGGATGTCGTTCTGCAGGGAACGCGCCCTTTCGACGAACTCACGCCCATCCTGCTGCCACTGAACCACTATGAAACTCGATGCATTCTCATCCCCCCGTCTGACAGGCGCGATGGGGACACCCACGACGACATCACCATGCTCCGCCCAACAGGACAGGGTCTGCATGCCCAGTGCCATCAGTACGGTATTCAGGAACAGTCCATGTCTGGCCCCTGCCTTCTGCAATGCCCTTATTTCCTCCCTGCCCACGGTCCTCGTTTCACGCCGATACCGTGAAGACCTGATATCGTCCGGATTCTTCAGCCATGGCAACATGATGGGTACGGACAGTGAGGAGAGCCTGGCTGACCAGTAGTCACGGGCGTGATCCCTGTCAGGAAGCGCAAGACTGTCCTGCATAACTGCTTGCACCTTTCCGGGATCCGCTCCTTCTTCTGGGTGGAACCCTTCCAGTACTTCCTTGATCATGCTGGATATCGCAAAGCCATCTGCTATCAAGGCATCGAACTTGATGAACACGACAGCTTCCCTGCTCCCATCTTTCTCGGGATTTTCATCCGAGAGCACGAATACCTTCACCGCCCATGGCGACGTGTCCAGGCTGACGATGGAATGACTGAACTCATCCCTGCATGCAGCGATGGTTTCTTCGGCCGCTTCCCGCGTCAGTGCAGACAGGTCATGGACATCCATGTTCAGGGCCGCTTCTGTGGACACCCATTGCACCAACCTCGATGCATCCACGTGCGTCCTCAGGACATCATGGCGCCTGACGGCGGAACGCAACGCTTCCTTGACCCCGTCCAGCCGAATCCTGCCCCGGTACTCCCGGAAATCCTGCATGGCAACCCCGCCCAAGGGCATATCCTTCCCACGACCCAGCAGGTAGGCCTTCTGGAGCGTCGAAAGCGGAGCTTCATGTCGTCCGGCGCCCGCACGCACGTCAACTCTCTCGGGCACGCCATGTGCAAATCCGGAGGGATCGCCATATCTGGCATCGATCTCCTTCATCAGCTCCGCCACGCTTGCTTCACGGAAAGCCACATCCCTGGCCAGCCTCTCCAGAATGGCCACATAGGTATCCAGCAGGGATTTGGCCCAACCTTCGGACATCATGTCCAGACGGATGTCCCAATTGAAGGACAGGCAGGAACCCATGGACACGACCTGTGCGTCCAGAGCAATGCCAGGCCCCTGCGAGACAGAGTGAACCATCGGGCCGAATGCGGCTCTCACGTCCTCGGGGAAAAGATCCTCACCCTCTTCCATGTCCAGGCCTGACGTGAACACGATGGGAGAGGTCCGGAAGGCGCCTTTCCGCCTGGACAGGTCTCTCGCCACGAGGACGCCAGGATAGGATCGATGCCCGAGCAGGCTCATGATGCGATCGGATGTCCTGGAGGCAGCCGCCCGGAAACTGTCCTGATCCCTGACACTCATCGGCACATGCAGGATATTGGCGAATTCACCCAACATCCCGTTCGCACCGGACGTGACACCATCTCGCCAGAACACGGGAAGCGGGATCAGGAAGTCCCTCGTCTTGCAGGCATGAGCCATGATCAGGGAGAAGACTGTCAGGAGCAGGGCCGGCATCGTCACCCCCATTTGCCTGGCACATCCCTTCAGGGCAATGCTCACCTGCTTATCCAGAGCAGCCGTGATGCTGGTGCTGATGTCGCGTCTGCCGGCTCCATTTTCCTCCATGGCCTCAGAAGGCAGGGATATCGGATCCGGCATGTCAGCCAGCCGTTTCTTCCACCAGGATCGATCATCGTCCCACTTCTTCTTCATCGATGGATCAGTGGCCATGCGGTCCAACCATTCGAAGAACATGGGTACTTTGCCTGGACTGCACTCGATCGAAGGTGAAGCATCCCGGCAGTAGAAGGACGCCAGTTCGATCATCATGAGGCGAGCACTGAAAGGATCGATTGCCAGCATGTCGACATCCACGTGGAGCCGCGAACGTCCCTCGGGCAGGAGACTCAGGGAGAAGGCAACGGGGTTCTCCTTGCGCAAGTTCATCCGACGATGCGTCCAGCGCCGTCGTTTCTCGTTCAGAAACCCATGGAGTTCGGATTCCTCGAATGCGACACAGCAATCCACATCAAGATCGAGGCATCCCCCCTCTTCATCGACGATCATCCTGTCCGCATCATTGATGCGCATTCCCAGTATGGGATGCCTGTTCATCAGATGAGCAAGGGCTGCCCGCAGTCGTCTCGTGTCCAGGCACGCCCCCTCGAATTCCATATACAGATGAGAACTGACGCCAACGGCATCATTTCCGTGGTTCCTGCCTGCCCAATAGGCAACCTGCATTGGAGTCAGGTCTCTGATTTGCA
>ERZ772968.325-NODE-325-length-24035-cov-3.426355_pt1 | contig 24035 bp, 26 predicted proteins | sample MGYA00580674_ERZ772968 | MGnify/ENA primary metagenome ERZ772968 (study PRJEB29015, sample SAMEA2737940) | human oral metagenome | biome: human oral; feature: human-associated habitat; material: dental | place: China | collected 2138 ...
TTCAAAAGACATAAGACAAGTTGTGGCGTAAAAACATTTGATGTTCCTCGAGACGTGTTCCCGCGCGGGGTGTTTGTGCGGGAGCGGGGCCAGATTCCTGACTGGGAGGGGCTTTATTTTGGACCGCTTGATGCTGGACATGAGTCGATTGGCGATTCGGAAAGCGGAGGATGCCGCGGCGGCGGGCACGCTGCGCATCGGAGACGGACGGGAACCCGAACGATCGGCTGCCGTCGGTTTGTCCTTCGATGAGCTGCTCTCCGCATCCATGAAGGAGGTCAATGCCCTTCAGCTCGAGGCCGACGACAGGATGCGCAGGCTCGCAACGGGGGACGTCGAGGATATCTCCGAGGTCGTCATGGCCTCGTCTCGGGCGGAGGTCGCCCTGAAGCTGATGATGGAGCTGCGCAACAAGCTCGTGGATGCCTACCAGGCCTTGTCGCGCATCGCCGGCTGATCTCTGAGGAATGATGGACAGCCTCAAACGCTGGTTCGCGGCCTTTATTCTCTTCTGGGTCTCGCTGAAGCTGTGGCAGCGTATCTCCCTGTTCCTTGCGGCGTTTTTGGTCGTTGCCGCAATCCTTCTTCTTGTCCTCTGGGGGGGGAGAACGTCCTACGAACCCCTCTTTGCCGGGCTGGAGGTGGAGGACCAGGCCGCGATCGTCTCCTACCTGCGTGAGAACAAGATCCCCTATCGTCTGGACCCGTCGGCCAACGCCATCCTCATGCCCAGGGGCCAGGTTTACGAGACGCGCCTCTCCCTCGCCCAGGAGGGGCTGCCCAGGGGAGGAAGCAAGGGTTTCGAGCTTTTCGACAACACCTCGATGGGGCTCAGCGAATTTCAGCAGCGCATCACCTACGTCAGGGCCATCGAGGGGGAGCTGGAGCGCACCATCGCGCAGATGGACGCCGTCGATACCGCCAGGGTCAGCGTCGTCATCCCGGAGCAGCGCCTGTTCCTCGAGCAGCAGAAGCCCTCGACTGCGTCGGTCCTTCTTCGGCTGCGCCCGGGGACGACCCTGGGGCAGAATCAGGTCAAGTCGATCATCCACCTGGTCTCCCACAGCGTGGATGGCCTTCAGCCGGAGGATGTCACCGTCGTCGATACGGGGGGGCGCATCCTCTCGGATATGATCGCCGATTCCATGATCATCTACCCGCCCGATGGGCGCAGCACTGTGACCTCGGTCCAGCGGGAGCTGGAGCGTCAGCGCGAGCGTGAGCTCGAGTCGAAGGCGCGTCTGATGCTCGAACAGGTGTTCGGCCCCGGCAAGGTCGTCGTGAGGGTCAAGGTCGATCTCGATTTCGACAAGCGCTCCCGTTCCCTCGTCGAATACACGCCCAACCCCGAGACGGGGCAGGGGGTCCCGCGGAGCAACCAGCGGGAGGAGGAGAACTACAACGGGCAGGGGCAGCCGGCGGCGAGCAACCCCGGGACCACGACCAACATCCCCGGCTACGCGATCAACACCCAGAACGTGAACAGCGAGTACAACAAGGGGACCTCGACGACCAACTACGAGATCACCACGCGCAAGAGCGACGAGGTGGTCACGCCCGGAGGGGTCCGGCGCCTGACGGCCTCGGTCCTGGTGGATGGGGACCTGGACGAGGCCCGGCTCGGAGAGCTTCGGGAGGTCGTCTCCTCCGCCATCGGGTTCAGCGAGGCGCGGGGCGACAGCCTGGTCGTCAAGGGGATGAAGTTCTCCACGTCGTTCGCCGATTCCCTTGCCGAGGAGCTGCGGCAGGAGCGGGTGACGCGCATCATCGTGGGTGCGGTCATCGCCCTGATCATGCTGCTTCTGGCCGCGGGGGCCGTCGTCTGGTGGCTCCGCCGCCGAAAGGCCCGCATGGCGGCGGTCGTCCTGGAGGAGGAGGGCGGCAAGCATGTGCCCACGATACAGGAGATGCTGACCTCCCCCGACCTCCTGGCGTTTCAGGGGGAACTGGCGGTGCTGGAGGAGCAGCTGAAGGTCTACGCCAAAAACAACCCCGGAGAAGTGGCCAACCTCGTCAACGAGTGGCTCTCCTCCGACAGTTAGCCGAAATGCAGGAAAAGGAGCCCGTTCATGGCTAAGTCGAACAGCTCGATATCCAGCAGGGAGAAGATCGCGGTCCTCATGGTGGCCCTGGGGAACGACATCGCCGCCGAGGTCTATAAAAAACTGGACGATACCGCCATCGAGCTGATCACGCTCGAGGTGGCCAACCTGCGCAAGGTGACGCCCGAGCTCAAGCTCGAGGTTCTGAAGGAGGCGCAGGAGATCCTGATGGCCCGGGAGTTCATGGCCCGGGGCGGGGTGGACTACGCGCGCGACGTCTTGGAGCGCGCGCTGGGGCCGGAGAGGGCTCAGAACCTTCTGGCGCGGATCACGGCAAGCCTCCAGGTCCGGCCGTTCGACTTCATGCGCCACACCGACCCGCAGCAGGTCCTGGGCTTCATCCAGGGCGAGCATCCTCAGACGATCGCCCTGATCCTGTCGTACCTGGAGGCGCCTCAGGCCGCGATGATCCTCAGCGGCCTGCCCGCGGTCCTGCAGGCCGAGGTGGCCAAGCGCATCGCCCGGATGGACCGCATTACGCCCGAGGTGCTTCGGGAGGTGGAACGGGTGCTGGAGCGCAAGCTGAGCACGGTCATGGGGCAGGACTTCACGATGGCCGGCGGCATCGACGCGGTGGTCGCCATCGTGAACAGCTCCGACCGGACCACGGAGCGCAACATCATGGAACACCTGGAGGAGAACGACCCCGAACTGGCGGAGGAGATCAAGAAGCGCCTCTTCGTCTTCGAGGACATCATCCGGCTGGACGACCGTTCGCTGCAGCGCGTCCTGCGCGAGGTCGACATGAAGGAGCTGGGGCTGGCCCTCAAGGGGGCGACCGAGGAGCTTCGGACGAAGTTCTTCAAGAACATGTCCAAGCGTGCGGCGGAGATGCTGCAGGAGGATATGGACTACATGGGCCCGGTCCGCGTCAAGGATGTGGAGGAGTCCCAGCAGAAGGTCGTCAACATCGTCAGGGGGCTGGAGGAACAGGGCGAGATCGTCATAGCCTCGGGCGGAGAGGACGAGCTCGTTGTCTAGCGTCCGCCAGAGGGTCCTGCGCACGGTTCGTCTGCTGCCTCAGGCCGTCAAGATCGGAATGGAGTCCGAGGCTGCTCTTTCCCTGGAACAGGGGGAAGAGCAGCGTTCCAATGAGGGGGAGGCTGCCCCGGAGGCTCCGACCCCGAGGGAACGGGACGAGAACGAGGAGCTTCGGGAGCAGATCGGGGATCTGCTCCGGCGTCTGGATGGTGCGGAGAGGCGCAATGCGGACCTGTCCCGGGAGAAGGCCGAACTGGAGGCGGAGGCGGAGCGCCTCCGCCTGGATTATGCCGAGAGGGAGCGGGCCCTGGAGTCGCGCGTGCAGGGCGAGGAGGAACGCGCGCGCGAGGAGGGGCGCCTCCATGGAGAGGCCGAGGGACGGGAGTCCGGCCATGCCGAGGGGCTCAGAACGGCCAGGGTCGAGGTGGAGGCCCTGTACCTCAAGAAGCTGGGGGGGCTGGTCTCCCTGCTGGAGTCCATCGCGGCCCGCCTGGAGGAGGACTTCTCCGAGCTGGCCGCACTGAATCAGCCCCGAATGCTGCGGCTCTGGTTCGACATGCTGGGGCGTATGCTGAAGCGGGAGGTCGAGCTGAAGCCGGACGCGGTCCTGCCCGTGCTGGCCGACGTCCTGACGCGCCTCAGCGACAAGAACAGCGTGGTGATCTACGTCTCGCCCGAGGATATCGCCCTCCTCCAGAACAGCCTGGATCGGGAGTTCGAGGAGGTGCTGCGCGGCGTGCGCCACCTGGAGCTGAAACCGGATGCCAGCGTGGACCGCGGAAGCTGCATCGTGGAGACCGGCCTTGGGGTTTACGACGCTCGCTGGCGCACCCAGATCGGGCAGATCGAGTCCTCGATAGAGAAACTCTTCCAGAAGCTGGGCAAGCCGGCCAGAAGGCCCTCGGCCCACCGGAGGAAGGAAGGGGAGACGGAGGGCGGGAAGGCCGCGGCGCCCTCCCCTCAGACGGCGGGGACGCGGAAGAGGAGGGCCGGGACCCGGAGGGCCGCGGCCGATGACGCATCGGACAAGGCGTCGGACGAGGGGGCCCCGAAGTGACGCAGCCGGGCCTGTTCTCCATCCTGGAGTCCGAGCTGGAGCAGCTCCCCCTGGTCAAGATCAACGGAAGGGTCGCGCAGGTCGTGGGGCTGGTCGCGGAGTCCCAGGGGCCGGACGTCCGCGTGGGGGACCTGTGCCGCATCTGCTTCCGGGACGGTTCGCACGGCCTGGATGCGGAGGTCGTCGGGTTCCGGGACGACCGGGTACTCTTGATGCCCCTGGGGGACCTGCGCGAGGTCGGGCCGGGGTGCGACGTGATCTCGACGAACCATCCCCTGGAGGTTGGGGTCGGGGAGGCCCTGCTGGGGCGCATCCTGGACGGTCTGGGGGAGCCCATGGACGACGGGGGGCCCTTGGCGGCCGCGGATTTTTATCCCTTGTACGCGGAACCGCCGCACCCCCTGAGGCGTCAGATGGTGGAGCGCCCCCTGTCCGTGGGGGTGCGCGTCGTCGATGGGATGCTGACCCTCGGGACGGGGCAGAGGATCGGGATCTTCGCGGGCTCCGGGGTCGGCAAGAGCACGCTCCTGGGGATGATGGCCCGGTACACCACGGCGGACGTCAACGTCATCTCCCTGGTGGGGGAGCGCGGGCGCGAGGTGCGGGAGTTCATCGAACGGGACCTGGGGCCGGAGGGCCTCGCGCGCTCCGTCCTGATCGTCGCGACCTCGGATCAGCCGCCCTTGATCCGCCTCAAGGCGGCGCTGACCGCGACCGCCGTGGCGGAGTACTTTCGGGATCAGGGCAGGGACGTCCTGCTGATGATGGACTCGGTGACCCGAGTCGCCCGGGCGCAGAGGGAGATCGGCCTGGCGATCGGCGAGCCCCCGGCCACGAGGGGCTACACGCCCTCGGTGTTCGAGATGCTGCCCCGCCTGCTGGAGCGGGCCGGGGCGGGCGAGAGGGGCAGCATCACCGGCATCTACACCGTGCTGGTCGAGGGCGACGACATGAACGAGCCCGTTGCGGACACGGTGAGGGGCGTCCTGGACGGACACATCGTCCTGTCCCGCAAGATCGCGTCGCGCAATTCCTATCCGGCCGTCAGCGTGCTGGAGAGCGTCAGCCGCGTCATGCCGGCCATCGTCTCGCCGGAGCACCTGGCGGCCGCCGGGCGCATCCGGGACCTGTTGGCCACCTACGCGGAGTCCGAGGATTTGATCAACATCGGGGCCTACAAGACGGGCTCCAACGCGCGGGTGGACTGGGCGCTCTCGCACCTGGACAGCGTGCGCGGTTTTCTGGAGCAGCGCGTGGACGAGAGCTCCTCGTTCGAGGAGACGGACAGGCTTATGCTGGCCCTGGCCCCGCAGCCGTGATTCCGAACCTCGACCGCCCGCAGAAGAATATGAAAAATATGGAATCAGATGTTTTTCATTCTGGAGGGTTGCTGCCGTGCATCAGCGTATTCGAAGGTTCAGCCGCATCCTGAAGCTGAAGGAGGACGACAGGCGATCCGAGCAGGCCCTTCTGGCGGCGGAGCGCCGGGAGGAGAAGGACGTCATGGATCGGCTCTTCTCCCTGGAGGGGGAGAAGTCGAGGGCCGTGGAGGATTTCTGCGGCTGCGGCGGGAGTGGGAGCACGGCGTCCTGCTCGGAGCTCTGGTTCCGCCGGCAGTTCATCGATTCGATCGAGGACCGGATCCATGAGGGCCGGGACTCCCTGCAGGATGTCCGCCAGAGGATCGCGGGGACGGAGGCGCGCCTGGTGGAGCGCCATCGGGACGTCCGTGTCATGGAGACCTATGTCGACCGGCTCAGGGCCGCCGATTTTCAAAGTCGGATGGATGCCGAACAGCTCGAGCTGGACGACGTGGCCATGGTGCGCTATTCGCGGACGAAAAAAGGAGCCGAGGCATGATACCGGAGATGACGAACATGAACCGGGCGCTGGGGCGCATCGATGAGATCCTGCAGCGGTGCGTTCCCTGGATGGAGAAAAGGGCCTCCGGGACGCAGCGCTTCGTCGATGTCCTGGACGAGGCCGTTAAGAAGGCCGGGACGCCTGCGGAACGGTCCATTGACGGGCTCCGCAGGCTGGCTGGGCGTTGTGCGGAGGACTACAACATCGACGAGGAGCTCATCCGTGCCGTCATTCAGGTGGAGTCGGGCTGGAACCCCGAGGCGGTCTCCGCGAAGGGGGCCCGTGGCCTGATGCAGCTCATGCCGGGGACGGCGGATATGCTGGGCGTCGAGGATCCCTTCGACCCGGAGCAGAATATCGAGGGCGGGGTAAAATACCTCTCCGGTCTGACCGATAAATACAATGGAGATATCGAAAAAGCTCTGGCGGCCTACAACGCGGGGCCGAACCGGGTCGATGCGGGGCGGATCCCCGAGGCGGCCTCCCGTTACGTCAGGAACGTCATGGCCCTCTACCGCCGCTACAGGGAGGAAGATTAGAGATGGCCGAGGAACGCGTGGCGGACAGCCCCAGGGAGCCTCAGGCGGAACAGGCGCCGGCCGCCTCTCCCGCGGCCCCCAAGAAAAAGAAGAGAAAACGAAGCAAACTGGGCCTGTTGTTTTTGCTTCTCCTCCTGGCCCTGGGCGCTGCGGCGGGCCTTCACTTCAGCGGGATCTGGGACGGCCGCCCTCTCTTCTGGAGCGTGGTCCCCAGGATCCCCTATGTGGGCCCCTCCCTGGCGCAGCTCTTCGACATCCCCGCGCGGTATTCCCTGACGACGGAGGAACGGCGCCGGCTCGAGCTCGAGGAATGGCAGAGGCGACTTGACGAGCGGGAGCGCGGCGTTCTGAGCGCCAAGGCCGGGCTGGATGCCCTCTCGGACGACCTCGGCAGGCGTGCGGAGGTCCTGGACGAGCAGGTGCGACTGCTTTCGGAGTCGAGCGCCGACCGGTCGGGGAGCGAGGCGACCGAGGACGAAAAACGTCTGATCGACCAGGTGGCCAAGACCTATCAGGACATGTCCGCGCGCAATGCGGCGCAGATCGTGGAGCAGCTTCGGGAGGGCCTCGCGGTGGACCTGCTGAAAAAACTTCCGGTGGACGCCCGTGCCTCGATCCTGGGCAAAATGAAGCCCCAGCGGGCCGCGCGGCTGACGGAATTAATGTCCGGCCGAGGGCGCTAGGCCCAAAGTGCCGGGCGAAGGCGATAAACAGAGGGAAAGGACGTGGGGACGTTGGCGGAGGCGTTTCCTTCCGTACAGGTGAGTACCCCCGGACAGGGGTTCGGAGATGGGGTGAAGGGCGGAAAGAAGGGCTTGGGCGAGCCTGCGGACCCGCAGCTTTTTTCCAGCCTGATGGCCCAATACGCCTCCGTCCCCGGGATGGAGAGGGAGGCGGAGCCCCCCGCGCTGGAGAGGGTCTTCGAGGTGCTGAGGGGAGGGCTTTCCCGGCTCTCTCCCGAGGCGCTGAAAATTCTTGCGTCCCTGAAGGAGGGGCTGCAGCGCGAGGCGCCCGAGGCCTTTCCCCTGATGAAGGAGGCCGCGGAGGAGGCGCTGAGCGCCATTCCCGAGGAGGAACTCCGGCGTCTGGAGGCCCTGCTGTCCCGCGCGGCGAACCGCCTCGGCGCGGAAGATGGGGACGCGTTGGCCGAAGCGGGGACGGGGGATGCCGGCGCTGCGGAACGGGTCTCGTTTCGGGCCTCTCAGCTCTCCTCCCCGGCTTTTCGGACCGAGGACCCCGGGGCGGACGGCGAGGATGGCGGTAAGGACGATGAGGGCGGATTTTTCGCGGACGCAGCCGATGCTTCGAATGCGGCCCCTGCGGAGGGGGGCGGTGCGCCGGTTCCTTCCTCCATCCTTGCGGAGGCCGCTGTCCTCCAGCAGGGGGCGATGCCCGAGGTTTCGGGGTGCCGGACCGAATTGAAGGAGGTCCCCGCCGCCGGGGACCGGGGCGCCGATTCCATGTCCATCACGCTTCCGCCCGACCCTGCGGGCGAACTCCCCGCCGGAGAGAATCCTTCGCTTTCGAGGCTCCCTGGAGCCCGTCGGGAGACGGGGAGGAAGGTCCCCCTCCCCGGGGGGGAGAACGAGGCCGGGGAGCAGGCCGCGTCCGCCCCGGATGGGGACGATGGCTCCGGTGTCGCGTCGGCCCTGAGATCTCCGCGCGAGGGGACCGGGCGGGAGGGTGGCCGGGAATCCGGCGGCGACGCCTCCCGGAAGCGTTCCCGTGGGGCGGAGGCGGCCCGGAACCACAGCTCCGAGGAGCTTCCCCGAAGTGCGGAGAGGACGGAATCCCGGCCGGACTTTCAGTCTTTTTTCGACGGCATCCTGGCGAGCCGCCGCCCGGCTCAGCCTCAGGCGGCCCCCTTGGAGTTGAGCCGAGGGGCGCAGCCGGGCGAGGTCCTGCGCGAGGGAGTCGAGAACGTGGTGCGGTTCGCCCGCGCAGGCGGAGGGCATCGTGCGAGCCTGATCGTGGATCCTCCTGCGCTGGGGCGTCTGACCGTGGAACTGGCCACCGGGACCTCGGGGCTCGAGGCGAACATTAAAGTTTCCAGCGAGCAGGTCCGACACTTAGTACAGGATCAGATCGTGCAGCTCCGGATGTCCCTGGCCCAGCAGGGCGTACAGCTGGCCCACTTTTCGGTCGATGTCCAGCAGGACGACGGCCGGCGCCAGCAGGGTTTCTCGCGGGGGCAGGGGGGCCGGCGCCGGGTCCGCGGCGAGGCGTCCGGGGAGGACGACGAGGCGGCGAACGCGGTGTTCCGGGTGGACCTGAACCAGGGGCTACTCCACTGGGTGGCGTAAGCAGGCGACCAGCTCCTCGGGACCGTCAGGTCCCGAGTGCTGTGTCGATCGCTTATGCCGAACGGCAACACAGTTGTTGCCGTTCGGCGAAGCAGGCAGCCGAATTTTCGAGGCCGCTGAGACCCAGGGGCTGGTACGGCAAGCTGTAGCCCTGCCGTTCGGCGAAGCAGGCAGCCGGTTCCGTTCCAATGAAAATGTATCGAGGAGGTGGGCGTCATGCCCGTCATGAACGTAAACGACAATCAGCCCCTCCTGAGCGGGGAGGAGTTGAAAAATGCCTCGAGGGCGGTATCGAAGGATCTGGATAAGGAGGCGTTCCTCAAGCTCCTGATCGCCCAGCTGTCGAATCAGGACCCGATGAACCCTATGGAGGACCGGGAGTTCATCGCCCAGATGGCGCAGTTCAGTTCGCTGGAGCAGATGACGAACATGTCCAGGACCCTCGAGAAGATGGCGGAGGCCGACAAATTCTCCGCGGTGAACTACGTGGGCAAGACCGTGGGCTTCACGAAGGAGGCCGATACCCCGGACGGGAACCCGAAGCAGGTCGCTGCGATCGTCAAGGCCGTATGGTTCGACGACCCCAAACAGGGCACCGTCCTGGAGACGACGGAGGGATTCGTTCCGCTCAGCAAGATCGAGGGCGTGGGGCCCGAGGTCGGAAAGATCGGGAAGATATAGGCCGACGGTTTCATGCCGTCCATGAATGCGGCGGTAAGGGGTTTTCTGGCCTCCAGGATGGGGGCCTGCGGTTTCGCGGAGCGATAACTGAAAAATTATCGCAGGAGGTTCTTGAGGAATGCTCAGATCTTTGATGACGGCGGTTACGGGCGTCAAGGCGCACCAGACGATGCTCGACGTGACGGGCAACAATATAGCGAACGTCAACACCACGGGCTACAAGAAGGACTTCACGATCTTTCAGGATCTGCTGTACCAGACCACCCAGGGCGCCTCGGGGCCGGGCGACAACCGCGGCGGCATCAACCCCTCTCAGGTGGGGCTGGGCGTCTCGGTCGCGTCCATCGAGACCATCCATTCCCAGGGCGCGGCTCAGTACACGGGCAACAAGTCGGACATGATGATCAACGGGGACGGGTTCTTCGTCCTGAAGTCCGGGGGCAGCACGCTGTTCAGCCGGGCCGGGGCCTTCATACGCGATAAGGACAACGACCTGGTTCAGTCCGGAACGGGCTATCGCGTGCAGGGCTACAAGATGGAGCGCGATCCGCTGAACCCCCAGAAATTTGTCCGGTCCAGCGAGCTCTCCGACATCAACATCCCCATGGGCAAGAAGATGGAGCCCCGCGCCACGACGATGATCAATTATCAGTGCAATCTGGACAGCCGCAGCGCCGCCTATCTTCCCTACGGTTTTCCGGACCTTCCCTACAACGAGAAATGCGGATGGCCGGGGAACCCCAGCGGCGTCGCCAAGATCAAGATGGACGGCGTGGAGTACGACATGAGCTTCAAGACGAACCTGGCGTCCGCGGACGGCAAGGGATACCTGACCGTCACCGTCGAGAACGGCGGGCAGAAGCAGGAATTGGTCTTCGACATGGTGGGGATCAACGGCGGCAAGCCGAAGCTGGCGGCGGGGACCCACGTGCCGGCTGCGCCGGTTTTTCCGGGCACCAATCCCCCCGTGGCCATGACGCTCGACTACGACGACTCCACGGGCGGCCTGAAGATCAAGAATCCGAGCGGGGCTACGGTCTTCGAGTACAACCTCAAGGCCGACATGCGCTACGCGTCCTTCACCCTCAAGAATGGAGGGGTCGAGACCCCCGTTATCGCGGAGTTCGACGAAAGTCCCAGCAAGCTGTCGGGGACGCCGGTGACCCTGCGCATGTGGTATCCCGACGCGGGGGGAACGGGGATGGTTCCCCTGACGGCCACGGTTCACTTCAAGCCGGACGGCAAGTTCGATTTTGTCGAAAAGATAACGGGTACGCTCCCGGCTGGGTTTACCGCGGATAATCTCAAGGTGGCGGTCGTCGGCAGCGGGTCGGGGCTGGCGGTCCAGCAGGCCAAGGACCTCGCGAATCCCAAGGAGCCCTTCGACACCTTGGCCCAGATCAATCAGGGCGGTTTCCACCAGACCAAGAAGACGATCTACGACTGCCAGGGCAACCCCTATACGCTGGAGGTCAACTTCAAGAAGATCACCGAGAACCGCTGGCGGTGGGAGGCCTTTCTTTTGGACTCCGAGGGGAAACAGGTGACGGGGGCGAACTGCGAGGACAGCACCGGGGGGTCGTCGGGGAACTCCAGCGCCATCGTTCCGACCCCCTCGTCCGGGGAGATTGCCTTCTGCGGCTGCGGCCCCATCTGCGATCCCCTGGAGCAGGAGATCGAGATCCCCTTCAGCCTCAAGGGGATGACGAACTCGAAGATCAAGCTGAACTTCGGCGGGAATGGCGACAAGCTGAACGGCGTCACGCAGTACGCCTCCGAGACCACCACCAAGGCCGTGTATCAGGACGGCTACACGATGGGGGTCCTGAATGACTTCAATGTCGGTGTGGATGGGACGATCTCGGGGACCTTCAGCAACGGTCAGGTGCAGCCGCTTTACCGGGTGGCCCTGGCGACCTTCCCGAACCAGCAGGGCCTGGAGAAGGTCGGGGATTCCGCCTTCGCCCCGACGATCAACTCCGGCGATGCGAACATCGATGCCGCCGACAGCGGGGGGAAGGGCTCCATCAAGGGGGCCACGCTGGAGATGTCCAACGTGGACCTGACGGAGGAGTTCACGCGCCTCATCATCTCGCAGCGCGGTTTCCAGGCCAATACCCGCGTGGTCACCACCAGCGACCAGATCCTGGAGGAGGTCGTGAACCTCAAGCGGTAGCGCGTCGCGGCAGAATGGATGATTCGGCCCCGTCCTTTTCGGCGGGGCCGTTTTTCATGCCCCGAGGACCTTGAAATATGTCGGGAGGAGGAGGAGAATTATGCTGAGGTTCTTTCCTCTCCCGTCTCGTTTTTTAAGCGGTTTTCGTATACAATCAGGATGTGATCCGCGCAGCCTGCGGGTGCGTCGTTCCTTCGCCTCCGGGGACCGCTGCGCTTATGGGGGCTTTGGAAACCCGACGCGCTTGTCGGACGGAGGATACGATGATCGAGCTGCATCGTCTGAATGGCGAGCTTTTTTTGCTGAACTCTGATATGATTGAAACCGTTGAAAGTACGCCGGACTCCGTGGTGCGCCTTTTCAATGGACATCGTTACATCGTTCGGGAGGGTCTCGCGGAGATTTGCGATAAGATCGTGACCTTCAGGCGATTGGCGGGCTATTCCTGTGTTATGGCCGGTGCCCTGGACGAGTCGAAGGATTCGGAACCGGGTCGGCAGGGCCTTTCCTGAGGACATACTGCCAGGCGAGAGGTGGATGAATCTTGGATCTGACCACAGTCGTAGGTATGCTCATCTCATGGATTCTGGTTATTGGGGGCATGGCCTCGGGCGGAAGCCTAGGGGCCTACATCGATATCCCCTCGCTTCTGATCACGATCGGAGGAACGATCGGAGCCGTCATCATCTCCTTTCCCGGGGATAAGCTCAAGGCGGCGGGCGGAGTGATCAAAAGCGCCTTCGTCTCGAAGGAACCCAATCTCCTGGGGATGGTGCAGACCATCGTCAGCTTTGCCGAAAAGGCCCGGCGCGAGGGCCTTCTGGCGTTGGAGTCCGACGTCTCGGAGCTCGACAACGAATTCATGAAGAAATCCATCCAACTGGTGGTCGACGGGACGGATCCCGAACTGGTCAAGGCGATCCTGGACACCGAAATTGGGGTCCGAGAGGATCGCCACCTTTCAAATAAGGCAGTCTTCGACACCATGGCGGAACTGGCTCCGGCTTATGGGATGATCGGGACCCTGATCGGCCTGATCGCCATGCTGGGAAACCTGCAGGACGTGAGCGCCCTGGGGCCCGGAATGGCGGTTGCCCTGATCACGACGATGTATGGCTCGATGGTGGCCAACATGTTCGCGGGGCCCATCTCGAAGAAGCTCGCGGCGCGGTCGGCCCAGCAGATCGCGGCGATGGAGCTGATGGTCGAGGGTATACTGGCCATCCAGGCCGGGGAGAACCCGCGCATCGTGGAGGAGAAGCTCAAGGTGTTCCTTCCCCCGAGGCTCAGGGGGACCCTGGGGCAGAAGGAGGAATAGCCCGTGGCCCGGCAGAAGAAAGCTCCTCCTCCTCCTCCGTCCGCCCCCCTCTATATGGCGACCTACGGGGACATGGTGACGCTGGTCCTTTGTTTTTTTGTCCTGCTCTTCGCGATGTCCTCCGTCGACGCCCAGAAGTTTCAAAAGGCCCTGATCTCGTTGAAGGGCTCCTTGGGAGTGCTTAAGGGCGGGCAGACGACGGAGGAGTCCATCGAGCCCAACCGGAGCGGGGAGGAGGGGCGGGACGCCGGGGCCGCGCCGCGCTTCGAGATGGATACGCGCCACGTCGCGCATACGATCAACAGCTATCTGCGCGCCGAGGGGCTGGACAAGTCCATTCAGGTCTCGATCAACCAGCGGGGGGTTGCGGTCTCGATCTCGGATCAGTTCCTCTTCGCCTCCGGCAGCGCGGAGCTCAAGCCCGAGGGGCAGCGCGCGCTCTACAAGATCGCGACGCTGGTGCGCGACAAGGTCCCTGCCGTGGCGGTGGAGGGGCACACCGATTCGGTCCCGCTGACAGGAGGAATGTACCGCAACAACTGGGGGCTTTCCTCCATGAGGGCGGCGGTCGTGGCCGATTACCTCGAGACCGCGGGGAGGATCGACCCGCTGAAGCTTCAGGCGGTGGGATTCGCGTCTTATCAGCCGATCGTCCCCAACGACAGCCCCGAGCACAGGGCGCTGAACCGCCGGGTCGATCTCGTGTTTCTTTCTCAGTATCCCAAACGCTAGAAGGGGTTGAGCGGAGCCGCATGAAACGGATCATTGTCTTTGTCGTGGTAGGGCTGGTGATGTTCGGGGCCGGTTTTGGCGGTGGGCTGGTGCTGGGTCGCACCATGGCGTCGGGGGACGGCGCCGCGGTGGAGACGCGTCAGGTAAGGGCGCCGGGGCCCATCGTGTCCGTCGGCGAATTTACGAGCAACCTAGCCGGGGCGGGAAGGCACGTCATCACCTTCACGCTGTCGCTGGAGCTCCTGAACGAGAAGGCGGTCGAGGTCGTGCAGGCTCCCGGATGGCTCCTCAGGATCAAGAACGAGGTGCTGCTGATCGTCAAGGACAAGGTCTACGAGGACCTGACCAGCGCCGAGGGCGCCCTGCAGTTTGCGGGGGACATCAAGCGGACCCTGAACTCCATATTGCCTGAGAACAAGGGCGAGCCCCTTGTCGTTCAGGCGCTCTTCGAGTCGTTTGTGCTTCAATAGGGCTCCGTGAGGGCTCCGCGTTCTTTTGAAACGTAAAGGCAGGTGATGACCTCTGGCTCCCGACGTTTTGTCTCAGAGCGAAATAGATTCCCTGTTGAGCGCCCTGACCAGCGGGAGCGTAGACCTCGATTCCATCTCCGAGAATTCCGGCGATTACAAGGTCAAGGTCTACGACTTCAAGCGCCCCGATAAATTCAGCAAGGACCAGCTCCGGGCCATTCAAATGATTCACGAATCCTTCGCCCGGCAGCTGACGACGGTCATGTCGACCCTGATCCGTTCCATGGTCTCGGCCGAGGTCGCCTCCGTGGATCAGCTGGCCTACGAGGAATTTGTGAATTCGCTCGTGCAGCCGACGGTCATCGGAACGGTCGAGATGCATCCCTTTGACGGCAATATCCTGGTGGAGCTCAACCCCAACCTGGTTTTTTCCATCATCGACAGGATGCTCGGGGGGAAGGGGGAGTTCTCGGGAAAGGTTCGGGAGCTCACGGATATCGAGAAGACCGTGACCGAGCGGGTCATGATGCGGATGCTGGAGCTTCTCGAGGACAGCTGGAGCACGGTGGTGGACGTGCGTTTCCGCTTCGAGAGCATGGAGAGCAACCCTTTCTTCGTTCAGATCTGCCCGCCCCGGGATATGGTGCTGCTGGTGATCATGAAGCTGAAGGTGGGGGACATCGAGGGGATGATGAGCCTCTGCTTCCCCTATTTTCTGATGGAACCGATCGTCGACAAGCTCTCCTCGCAGCAGTGGTTTGCCTCGACGAGCCGCAAGAGGGACGAGGACGAGAGGGAGTGCATCGTCAGCTCGCTGGGGAGCGTCAGGATTCCGCTCAGCCTGGAGCTGGGGCATACGGTTCTGAGCCTGGCGGATGTCTATGCGCTGGAGCCCGGGGATGTCATCAGGCTCGACGAGACGCGGGAGAGCGATATCTCCATCCGGGTGGGGAACCACGTGCGCTTCAAGGCCAGGCCGGGAACGCGCCACGGCCGCCTGGCGGCGGAGCTGACCCGGGTTTTGAATGGGACGGCACAGGAAGAGGCGGAAGGAGGAGAGGGAGATGGACGATCTTCTTAGCCAGGACGAAATCAACGCGCTGCTCTCCGGAGGGGCGCTGGGGGAGGACTCGGGATCGGGACTCTCCATGGAGGATTCTCAGCTTCTGGACGAGGTCGCCTCTATTTTTTCGAATGCCGAGAACAGCGTTTTCGGCATGTTGTCGGGCAAGGACGTCGACACGGCCCTGGAGAGCGCCGAGGTACTGTCTCAGAAGGACTTCCTGGAGAAGCTCCCCGAGGCGCCCTTTATCTTTCGCGCGACCTGCGGCGGCTTTGACGATATCCCCCTGACGCTCGTCGTCGAGCAGCAGGGGGCGCTGATGCTCGCGGACCTGATGATGGGCGGGGAGGGCAGGGAACTGCCCGAGGAGCCCAGCGACCTCTATCTGAATGCCGCTCAGGAGGGCCTGAGCCAGGTCGTCGGCGCCTCCTTCACGAGCCTCAGCGGCCTTCTCGGCGGAAGAAGGCTGATGCCCGAGAACATCTCCTCCTCCCTGGCGGGAGAGGGCTGGCTTCCCTTCCCCCAGCTCGATGCGGAGACCTCGATCTGGGTCAGCCCCGCCACCGTTCGGGTGGACGGCCTGACCCCCTTCAAGGTCTGGAGCTCCATTCCTCTGGATTCCGCCCTTGCCGTCGCGGGCCTGATGCGCCAGATCATCGGGGAGCAGACGCCCAAGGACTCGGTGCCGGCCCCGGAGGAGTCGGGGGCCGCGGCCCATCCGGCAGGCCCCGCTCCCTCGGCGAAGCCCCCTCAGCCGAATGCCCCGTCGTCCGGTCCGATGTCGTCGATGTCCCGGGCCGCACAGCAGCCCGCTCCTGTGGTGGACGTCCATCCCGCCGAGTTTCTCCCACTGGGACAGGGCGGTGGAGCGGCGGGAGGCAGCCGCATCGATATGATCGCCGATATCCCCGTTCGGGTGACGGTGGAGCTGGGGAAGACCCGGAAGAACATCTCCGAGATCCTGGCCCTGACCACGGGGTCCGTGATCGAGCTGGACAAGATGGCGGGAGAGCCGGTGGATATCCTGGTCAACGGAAAACCGATAGCCAGGGGAGAGGTCGTCGTGATCGACGAGAATTTCGGCGTGCGCATCACGGACGTGCTGGGCGCCGGAGCCAAGGTCCATTCCGCCTGACGCCCCGTGCCGTTTTTCCCCCTCGTGTCCCCGTTCTCGCTTTTCATGGGGACAATTCGTGATATAATCAGTTCCGTTATCGGTGATTTTCTCTTGCTACTGCCCCGATAAATCTTTGAAAATAAAGGATTCTTTGTGATTTTTCCTGAAACGGAAACGATACTGACCGGGCTTGAGTCAGAGAATCTGAGTAAGCGAGGGATACAGCATGGGCAAAAAGGTTCTTATTGTTGATGACGCGGCCTTCATGCGTATGATGTTGAAGGACATCCTTCAAAAGAACGATTTTGAAGTGGTCGCCGAGGCTGAAAACGGCAAGGTGGGCGTGGCTGCGTATCAGAAATTCAAGCCCGACATCGTTACGATGGATATCACCATGCCCGAGATGAACGGCATCGATGCGGTGAAGGCCATAAAGGCCCTCGACGCCAATGCCAAGATCGTCATGGTCTCGGCGATGGGGCAGCAGCCGATGGTCATCGAGGCCATTCAGGCCGGGGCCAACGATTTCATCGTCAAGCCCTTCCAGCCGGAGCGGGTCATAGAAGCGATTTCCAAGGTACTGGCCTAGTCTCGCGGGACTTGGGGCGGACCGTGGGCGTTGGGGGCGGGCCGAATGGCGGCGGAGCCTGATCTTTTTGTCTATCTGACTCGCGTCCTGATCGCGTTGGGAGTCCTGTCCGCCTCCGCTTTCGTCCTTGTCCGTTGTGCGAAAAAGAAAAACGGCTCGGACGGAGAGGGAGTGCCTGTGAGGGTTTTGACATCCTTGCCCGTGGGTAAGGATGTCTTTTTTGTGGTCCGGTGCGGACCGGATGTCCTTGCCTTTACCTCGGGCGGAGGCGGGAGCCGTTTGATGGGTAGGTGGACGTATGAGGATTGGATGTGTTCGGCCGAGGGGACGCCGCCTCACCGGGAGGGAGGTTGAGCCCGGCTTCTTCCTCCTTCTGGGGGCGCTTGTCCTGTTTCTGCCGTTTCTGTTCCTGACGCCCGCGTCGGCTGCGGAGGCGGGGTCCTTTTCCCTGCCCTCCCTGCGGCTGGGCATCGCCTCCGCCGATTCTCCCGCGGATGTGGCCCTGTCGCTCCAGATCCTGGGGCTGCTCACCGTCCTCAGCCTGGCCCCGGCCATCCTGTTGATGATCACCAGCTTCACGCGTATCGTCATCGTCCTGGGGTTCGTGCAGCGTGCGATCGGCCTTCAGCAGTCCCCTCCGCAGCAGGTCGTCACGGGGCTCGCCCTCTTTCTGACCCTCTTCACCATGTATCCCACCTGGAACCAGGTTTATGAGAACGGCCTCGCCCCCTACCTGGCGCGGGACATCCCCGCGGAGCAGGCCTGGCAGCGTTCGGTCGTGCCGGTACGGGAGTTCCTGTTCCGCTACACGCGGCAGGAGGAGCTCTCCCTGATGACCTCCATGGCGAAGCTGGAACAGCCCGTATCCCGGGACCGGGTCCCGACCCGGGTCCTGGTGCCGGCGTTCATGCTGAGCGAGCTGAAGACCGCTTTTCAGATGGGGGTGGTCATCTACATCCCCTTCATCGTCGTGGACATGGTGGTCTCGAGCGTCCTGTTGGCCATGGGCATGATGATGCTTCCGCCGATGATGGTGTCCCTGCCCTTCAAGCTGGTGCTCTTCGTCATGGCGGACGGCTGGAATCTGGTCGTGATGAGCCTGCTGAAGAGCTTCACGAACGTGCCCTGAGCGCGCCGTTTTCCGTTTGGTCGATTATTGTTGCGTGGAGGAAAGGAATCGAAGGGAGAGGACCCGGAAAAATGCCCGTAACGCTCCTCAGTCTTTACGACGTCATGAGCAATGCCGTGTGGACGATGATGGCGGTTTCCATGCCGATCCTTATGGTCGCGATGGTGGTGGGGCTCCTGATCGGCATCCTTCAGACGGCCACCTCCATCCAGGAGCAGACGCTGATCTTCATCCCCAAGATCCTGGCCGTCTTCCTCTGCATGGTGCTTCTGGGCCCCTGGATGGGAGCCAGGATGCTCGTCATGACTCGTGAGATACTGGGCCAGCTGGAGCGCTTCATCCAATAATTCCGCTCCTCGGGCATTCGTATGCTGCGTTTAGGCAGACGACCGGCCCTGATGAAACCCCTGAGCGCCCCGCACAACTCGCGAGCGCTCGTTGGCGGTCTGCTTATCTGCGGCGTCTCGCAAAAGCCGCCTTGCCTGCGAATACCTGCGAAACGGAATGAGAAGGACCGGGAAAAGGAACGATACTCCGAGAGGAGGGGGGAGGGTTGAAGGGAATCGAGCTGCCCACGCAGCTTCTCGTCGTTTATCTGCTGATCCACCTTCGCTTCGTGGGCATGGTGTTCGCCTCGCCCCTCTTCGCCTCCACGATGTCCCCGGCCTCCTTCCGCTACCTGGGCGCGGTGCTCCTGACCGCGGCGTCCGTGGGGGCGGTGCCGTCCGCCCAGGTCCCCGTGGTCCTCTTCGACAGCGTCCTCGCACTGTCCGTCCTGGCCCTGCGCGAGTTTTTTGTGGGGTTTGCCATCGGGTTCCTGGCGTCCCTGCCTCTTCCGGCGCTGAACACCGCCGGGGAGCAGATCGGCACGGCCATGGGCTTCTCCATGGCGCAGGTCGTCGACCCCATGACGCAGAGCCAGGCGTCGATCATCGGCCAGCTGAATTTTCTGGTGGGACTGTGGTTCTACTTCCGGTGGAACGGGCATCTTCTGATGGTGCAGTCGGTGATCGAGAGCCTGCGCCTCGTGCCCCTGGGGCGTCTGGCCCTGTTCCCCGTCGGGGACATGTCCCTGGGAACCTGGCTTCAGGAGCTTTTTGTGCTGGCGATGCGGATCGTGATCCCCTTCTACTGCGCCCTCGTGCTGGCGGACGTCGGGCTGGGCTTCCTGGCCCGGACGGTCCCTCAGATGAACATCTTCGTCCTCGGGCTCCCGATCAAGGTGGCGCTGGGGTTCCTGGTCCTGGCCGCGGCGCTGCCGCTGGTGGTGGACCTGATCTATACCCAGTTCGAGCGGTGGATCGAGTTTGCCCTGACGAGCGTCCTGGCGTGGAGGGGAGCGCCGTGACCCTCCTTTTGGGACAGCGCGCCGTCGGAGGGGGGCGGCCCGTCCCCTTCGATCTCCAGTTCTTCGCCCAGGAGCGGACCGAGCCGGCCACCCCCAAGAAGCGCCAGAAGGTGCGCTCGGAGGGGCGCGTCTGCGTGAGCCGGGACCTGACGGCCGCCGTCGGGATCCTGACGGGGCTGGCCTCCCTGCTCCTTCTGGGGCCCTTCATCTATGGGCTTTTCCTCGCGCTGCTTCAGCTCTCCATTCGTTTCATGGGGGATAAGATTCTGTTGCGGGAGGGCTGGTTCCCCATCTTGTCCCTGGAGGCGATCAAGAGCTATTTTCTGACCTGGCTCCCCCTGGGGGGGCTGGTCGCCATCCTGGCCGTCGCGGTGATCGTCTGGCAGGTGGGCTGGACCGTCACGGGCGAGCCCTTCAAGATCAACCTGGACCGCCTCAACCCGATCAGCGGGATGAAGAAGATCGTCTCGCTGCGCTCGCTGGTGGAACTGCTCAAGGGGCTGCTGAAGGCGGCGGTCTTTGCCGTCGTGATCTACACCGCCATCCGGGACTACCTTCCCGACACCCTGAGGGCCATGCAGTTCCCCCTCGGCCATGGAAGCGCCGCCTTCTGGAACATGCTCTGGTCCCTTGCGATGCGCCTGGCGGCGATGCTCCTGATCATGGCCCTGATCGACTACATGTATCAGAAGTGGGAGTTCGAGCGGTCGATCCGGATGAGCCGTCAGGAGATCAAGGAGGAGTTCCGCCAGATGGAGGGGGACCCGCAGATCAAGAACAAGATCCGGCAGAAGCAGCGGGAGCTCGCCAAGAAGCGCATGATGGCCTCGGTGCCCAAGGCCGACGTGGTCATCACCAACCCGACGACCCTGGCCGTGGCCCTGGAGTACGACCGCGAGCTGATGAGCGCCCCTCAGGTCGTGGCCAAGGGCCGCGGGATCGTGGCGCAGAGGATTCGGGAGCTCGCGCGTGCCCACGGCGTGCCCGTCGTCGAGAACAAGCCTCTGGCCTGGGCCCTGTTCGAGGGGGTCGAGATCGGGGAGGAAATCTCCGAGGAGCTCTATCGCGGCGTCGCGGAGATCCTGGCCATGGTCTACCGCCTGCGGGCGGGATAGGCGGTTTGCGGTGCGGGCGGGTTTGCTTCCCTGATTCCTGTTGTATAATCGAACGGGAGGAACGTTACGGAACGTGCCTTCGTGAAGGGCCGCGGAAGAGGCTCGGGGCGGAATGGATGAGACGAGAACAATGATGAAGATAAAATGGAATGGAGTGGAACGCGTGCGATGACCGGAAAATTCTTTGTAAGAAAATCCGTGGGGCTTTCCCTGCTTTTCTGCCTCGCTTTGTGGGTTTCGTCCGCCTGGGGCTCGGACGAGGATATCCTGAGGAAATGGAAGAGGACCGACTCCTTCAACGAGAAGTCCGAACTCCAGACGGTGGCCATCGAGGTGACCTACTACTCGGCGGAGTACGTCGAGGCTCTGGTGCGCTCGGAGGCGGAGAAGAACCTCTGGACGAAGGACGAGATGGAGAACTACAAATACACCCTGCTGAAGAGCCTGAACCTTCACGACTCCATAGCCTTTCATATCGATTTCAACGTCACGGGCGTCCCCATGCACCCCCAGCCGTTCGACCGCCATCTGACGCTCTTCGTCGGCAAGCAGCGCTACAATCCCTCCGATTACGACAAACGATTCAACTTCAAGATCTCCGGGCAGCGGGACGGAATGGTCTTCTTCCCCCGCTACGACCCCAAGACGGGCAAGGACATCCTGGAGGGAGTCAAGGACATCCGCCTTGTCCTGAACGGGGCCATCAGTCAGGCCACCGCGGCGAGGGGAGATATCCGCTGGGTCTGGGACCTTTCGAAGGACAATCCCGAAGCCCTGGGGACCGGTAAGGCCATGGACCGTCTGGAGCTGGACCGGCTGATCAAGCGTATGGAGAAACTGAACCAGGAAAGGCAGGAGCTTCAGACGAAGATCGACGCCCTCGATCGTGAGCTCGACGAGGTCCGCAGCAGGATGGACGAGCTTCAGACCCGGTAGACGATGAGGGCGGAGGGCATTTTGCCCATGCCTTATGGCTTATAATTGAGGAGAGATTGACGTGGATCGCATCGCAGTTCTGACCAGCGGGGGGGACTCCCCGGGCATGAATGCCGCCATCCGGGCGGTGGCTCGCACGTGCTTCTTCAACGACAAGGAGTGCGTGGGGGTGCTCCGGGGCTATGAAGGGTTGATCGACGGGGATTTCATTCCCCTTACCCGTTCCTCCGTGGGGGGGATCATCCATCGCGGGGGGACGATCCTCAAGACCGCGCGCAGCGAGCGCTTCACGACCCCCGAGGGACGCGGGGAGGCCCTGGCCCGGATGAGGGCGGCGGGGATCGAGGGCCTGGTCGTGATCGGCGGCGACGGGTCCTTTCATGGGGCCAAGGAACTGCACGACATGGGGATGCCGGTCATCGGAATTCCCGGTACCATCGACAACGACGTCGCGGGGACGGATGAGACGATCGGCTTCGACACCGCCGTCAACACCGCCCTCGAGGCCGTCATGCGCCTTCGGGACACCGCGTCCAGCCACGACCGCCTGTTCATCGTCGAGGTGATGGGGCGCAACGCCGGCTTTTTGGCCCTCGAGATCGCCGTCGCCTCGGGGGCGGAGTACGTCGTCGTCCCGGAGCTCCCCCTGAGCATCGGCAACCTCTGCCAGCGGCTGCGCCTCTCCCAGGCTAAGGGGAAGAGCCATACGCTCATCATCCTGGCGGAGGGCGTCATGTCCGCCAACGAGATGAAGGACAAGCTCCAGGACACCGGGGGCTACGACGCGCGCGTCACCGTCCTGGGCTATATCCAGAGGGGCGGCAGTCCCACGTCCTTCGATGTCCTGCTGGCCTCCCGGATGGGTGCCTATGCGGCCGAATCCCTGTTGATCGGGAAATCGGGCTATATGGTGGGGAACGTGAACCATCGCATGGTCCTGAGCGACCTGGAGCGCTCCTGGAACGAGCATAAATCCCTCAGCCCGGAGCTTTTGGGGTTGGTCGACAAGCTGAATTGAGCCCCATGCGGGGTCCCGATGTCTGACAGCCCGGATGCTCGATTTCTCAATTTGTCGGATTCGTCGGCCTTCGCCCCGGCCCCGATGACGCCCCTTCCCGGCGCCGCTTTGGATTCGCTGCGGGGTGTCGTGGCCTCGGACCTGGGGGGGCGCAGAGTCTCCCTGCTTTCGGACGCCCCCCTGTGGGAGCGGGCGTTCTCCCTCTGCATGGCGGCGCGGAGCGTGCTGATCGTCACGGGGTTCTTCATCCGCTCGGCCTCGGCCCCCGAGACGGACGGCCCTCCGGGTGCGGTCATCCTCGGAAGGGCCCTGGCCCTTTTGGGAAAGAGGGTCTGCCTGGCGACGGACCGCTCCAACCTCTCCGCGCTGGACGCCTGTTCCGGGAGCGTCGGCGGCCCTTCGGCCCTTTGCCTGGACGGGCCCGACCCCGCGGCCCTCAAGGGGTTCGACCTCCTGGTGTTCCTGGAGCGTCCGGGGCGGGCCGCGGATGGGCGCTACTACAACATGAAGGGCGAGGACATCGGCTCCGTGGTCGTCCCGCTGGACGACCTGGCCCTCGCGGCGGCGGGATCGGGGGTCCCCGTGCTGGGGATCGGCGACGGCGGAAACGAGGCGGGTATGGGGACCCTCTATGAGCCCCTGTCGCGGCTCCTCCCCCATTATGCGCCCTTCCTCTCCCGCGTCCCCTCGACGGTATGCCTTCCGGTGGACGTGTCGAACTGGGGAGGGTACGCCCTGGCGGCACTCCTGTCCGTCCCGTTCGGCCGCTGGGCGGGCCTGAACGAAGGGGAGGAGGAGCGGATGCTCGCGGCTCTCCGGGACAGGGGGGCCGTCGACGGGGTTTCGGGGCTTGGCGGATGTTCGGTGGACGGCTTCGCACTGCCCGATCTGAATCGGGTTTCCTCCCGGCTCAGGAGCTGGTACGCGGGGTATGAGGAGCGTGGGGGCCCCCGGCCTCCGGCGGAGCCGTCATGACGAGACGAAAGCCCTTTTTGTTCCTTCTGATCGTTTTTACGCTCGTGTTGACCCTCCTTTCATTCTGGGTGGTGCGGCAGAGTTCCGTCCGGTCCGGCGAGAACTTCATGATCTCCAACGTGACGATCAACGTCGATATTCACGACCGAAGGTTCCTGACCGGGACGGTCTCCCGATTCCCCTACGGCTCGAGGCAGGGGTGCCTGTATTTCGATTATTCCCGCGTCGAGGAGGATGGCGAGATCCAGGTCGTCTGGCGCTGGGGGGACAAGGTCGTCCAATCGGAGACGTATCCGCTGCCGGCGCCATCCGGATCGAGGATGTACTGCCTGCTCCAGGAGAGCGGCGTCCCCCTGCCGAGGGGAAAATACGCGGTCGATATCCTGTACCGTTCCGAGACGATCCCGGAGTTCCGGTTCGAGATTTATTGAGGCCCGCCGGCGGACGCGGCGCCTGAAGGGGGCGTGTCGTGGAGCTTTTTCTCGTCTTCTCCCTCCCCGGCATCATGGGATTCTCTTTGTGG
>ERZ772968.328-NODE-328-length-23998-cov-10.374932_pt1 | contig 23998 bp, 20 predicted proteins | sample MGYA00580674_ERZ772968 | MGnify/ENA primary metagenome ERZ772968 (study PRJEB29015, sample SAMEA2737940) | human oral metagenome | biome: human oral; feature: human-associated habitat; material: dental | place: China | collected 2138 ...
GAGGTCCGGCCGATGTTTGGGCCGGACCTCGTTTCTTTTTAGGGAGCACTGATCCATTCAGCGATTCCTTTATGGAGGAGACAGCATGAACAAAAAGACAATCAAGGATATCGACGTCAAGGGGAAGAAAGTATTTGTCCGCGTGGACTACAATGTCCCGTTCGATGCCGAGATGAACATCACGAATGATACGCGCATGGTGCGTACGCTGCCGACGCTGAACTATCTCCTCGACGGCGGTGCGGCACTCATCATCGCCTGCCACATCGGCCGCCCAACCGAGGCACGCGAGGAGAAGTTCAGCACGAAGCATCTCGTCAAGCATCTCGCGGAGCTCCTCGGCCGCGAGGTCAAGTGGGCATCCGACTGCGTCGGCCCCGAGGCGGAAAAGCTCGCGGCGGCACTGAAGCCGGGGGAGGTGCTGCTTCTCGAGAACCTGCGCTATCACAAGGAAGAGAAGAAGAACGACCCTGCCTTCGCAAAGCAGCTCGCGTCACTCGCCGATGTCGCTGTGGACGATGCGTTCGGTGTCTCGCATCGTGCGCATGCCTCGAATGCAGGCGTGCCGAAGTACATTGAAACAGTTGCGGGCTTTCTGATGGAGAAGGAGATCAACTACATCGGCAAGACGCTTGAGACGCCGCAGCATCCGTTCGTTGCGATCATCGGCGGGGCGAAGGTCTCCGACAAGATCGGCGTCATCAGCAATATGATCGAGAAGGTCGACACGATCATCATCGGCGGCGGCATGGCACACACCTTTGATGCGGCGAAGGGACTGCCGATCGGCGACTCCCTCTGTGAGCCGGACAAGATGGATCTCGCCCGTGACCTCCTCAAGAAGGCCGAGGCGAAGGGCGTCAAGGTCGTCCTCCCGCTCGACGTTGCCGTTGCAAATATGTTCCCGCTTGCCGACGAGGCGAAGTGGAAGGCCGAGGGCAAGGTCAAGATCGTCGATGTCGACAAGGTCGAAAATGGCTGGCAGGCACTCGACAGCGGTCCGAAGACCTCCGAGGAATACGTCAATGCGCTGAAGGGCGCAAAGACGATCATCTGGAACGGGCCAATGGGTGTCTTTGAGTGCGACGAGTTCGCCAAGGGCACGCTGGCCGTGGCAAAGGCGGTTGCGGATGCGACCGAGGCCGGTGCGACGAGCATCGTCGGCGGCGGCGACTCCATCGCGGCGCTCAAGAAGACGGGGCTGACGGACAAGATCTCCCACGTCTCGACGGGCGGCGGCGCGACGCTTGAGTTCCTTGAGGGCAAGGAGATGCCGGGCATCGCGGCCATCGCAGACAAGTAAGAACATCTACGTTTGATACAGAAGGAGAAAACTATGGCACGGACTCCGATTATCGCCGGAAACTGGAAAATGAACAACACGATCGCAGCGGGTGTTTCGCTCGTCAAGGAGCTCATCCCGCTCGTTAAGAATGCAAAGGCCACGGTCGTCGCCTGCCCGACAGCAACGGCACTCGCCGCTGTCGCCGATGCGGTCAAGGGAACGAACATCCACATTGGTGCGCAGAATGTGCACTGGGAGAAGAGCGGCGCCTATACGGGCGAGATCTCGACAGATATGCTGAAGGAGATCGGCGCAGACTACGTCATCCTCGGACACAGCGAGCGCCGCGACTACTTCGGTGAGACGGATGAGGGCGTCAACAAGCGTGCCCGTGCTGCATACGCGGCAGGCATCACGCCGATCATCTGCTGCGGCGAGTCGCTTGCCATCCGCGAGGCGGGCACGTATATCGCGCACGTCGTTGCGCAGATCAACGCCGCGCTCGAGGGCTTTACAGCGGACGAGGCAGGAAAGCTCGTCATCGCCTATGAGCCGATCTGGGCGATCGGTACGGGCAAGACGGCAACGTTCGAGCAGGCGGAGGAGGTCTGCAGGGCGATCCGCGAGGCCGTCGCGAAGAAGTTCAATGCGCAGGCCGCCGACGCGATCCGCATTCAGTACGGCGGCAGTGTCAAGCCGGCGACGATCAAGGATCTCATGAAGCAGCCGAATGTCGACGGTGCACTTGTCGGCGGCGCTTCGCTGAAGGCACAGGATTTCGCGGCAATCGTGAATTTCTGATGATCGTACCCTCATTTTGTATGGCGTGGATTTTCCGCTCGGCGGGAATGAAGCGCCATACGAGTTTTGAGCAAAAGCTCTTAGAAAGATGTCAATATTATGGCAAAACTAAAGAACGCACCTGTTGCGCTCATCATCATGGACGGATTCGGCGATGGCGATCCAAACGATCTGAAGTACAATGCCATTGCGATAGCAAAGACGCCTGTGCTCGATGGCCTGATGAAGGAGTTCCGTCATACGGAAATCCAGGCATCTGGTGAGTACGTCGGTCTGCCGGACGGTCAGATGGGCAACTCTGAGGTCGGCCACACGAATATCGGCGCAGGGCGCATCGTCTATCAGCAGCTTACGCGCATCACGCGTGACATCAAGAACGGTGACTTTTTCAAGAACAAGGCGCTGCTCACCATCGTGCGCGGGGTCAAGGAGCACGGTGGTGCGCTGCATGTCATGGGACTGGTTTCTCCGGGCGGCGTGCACAGCCACGATGATCATCTTTTCGCCGTGCTCGAACTCGCTAAGCGCGAGGGACTGACCGAGGTCTGGATTCATGCCTTCCTCGACGGGCGCGACGTGCCGCCCAAGAGCGCACAGGAGTATCTCGAGGCGGTCGAGAAAAAGGCGGCAGAGATCGGCGTCGGCAAGATCGCTACGGTCAGCGGGCGTTACTACGCTATGGATCGCGACAAGCGCTGGGAGCGTGAACAGCTCGCCTATGAGGCGATTGCCCACGCCAAGGCAAAGACGGTGGCGAAAACCGCTGTGGCAGGACTGCTCGCATCGTACGCGGATACGAGCGAGAAGCCCGAGGGCGTGACGGATGAGTTCGTCGTGCCGTTCGTGGTCGAGGGCTATCACGGCATGAAGAACGGCGACGGCGCGATTTTCTACAATTTCCGTCCCGACCGTGCACGTCAGCTGACGCATGCCTTTGTCGATGCAAAGTTCGACGGCTTTGCGCGCGACGAATCGCTGAAAATTCCCTTTGCGACGTTCTCGGAGTACGAGGCAGGGATGAACGCACTCGTGGCGTTCCCGCCCGAGGAGATCGACAACACCTTTGGCCAGTATGTGCAGGATCTCGGTTATACCCAGCTGCGCATCGCGGAGACGGAGAAGTACGCGCACGTTACATTCTTCTTCAACGGCGGCGTCGAGCAGCCGTACAAGGGCGAGGACCGCATTCTCGTGCATTCCCCGAAGGTGGCGACCTATGATCTGCAGCCTGAGATGAGCGCGATCGAGGTCACGGACAAGGTCGTCGAGGCGATCAAGTCCCGCAAGTATGACTTCATCATCCTCAACTATGCCAACTGCGACATGGTCGGACATACGGGGGTTGTCCCGGCAGTTGTCAAGGCGGTCGAGACGGTGGATACCTGCGTTGGGCGTTTCGTTGATGCCATCCGCGAGGTCGGCGGTGAGGTCTGTATTACCGCGGATCATGGCAATGCAGACAAGATGTGGGACTACGACAACAATCAGCCGTTTACGAAGCACACGACGAACCCCGTACCGTTCATCGTCGTTTCTGACCGCGTGAAGGACATCCACAAGGGCGCGCTCTGTGATATTGCACCGACTCTCCTCACACTCGCAGGTCTTGCGATTCCGAAGGAGATGACGGGCAAACCGCTCATAACGCTGAAGTAAGATCGTTTTGTTTGAAAGGACGGGTGCGTATGCACCTGTCTTTTTCGTTTGAAAGAGAGCGGGCGGAATGGTATACTAAATCTATTCATTTCATGATCGGAGGTCTTTATGCTGCGATTTTTGGTGCTTCTGCGTGCCATGCGGCGCAATATTGCCCTGCTGCTCTACGCGATGCTGCAGCGCGATACGCCGCGCGCCGTGAAGGTTCTCTTTCCGCTTTCACTGCTTTATCTCATCAGCCCGATTGATATTATCCCGGATACGATTCCTCTATTCGGTGCGGTGGATGATATGGTGATTCTCCCTGCGGCGACGTCGCTGCTGATCCGCATGCTGCCCGCGCATACGCGCATGGAGGGTGAACGCCGTGTGGAGCGCTACGGCACGTGGCTGCTTGTAGGGGCCTCTGTGCTCATGCTCCTGTGGATTGTCATCTTTGTTTGGGCACTCGTGAAGGTGCTTTCGTGAGGCTCTATATTGCGGAGAAGCCGAGCGTCGGCCGCGCGCTTGCCGCATGTCTTCCTGCGCCGCACCGCAAAGGCTCCGGATGGATTGAGACGGGCGGCGGCGTGGTGACGTGGCTCTTTGGTCACGTGCTGCGTCAGGCTGAGCCCGAGGAGTATAACCCCGCGCTGAAACGCTGGCGAACGGAGGATCTGCCGATCCTGCCGAAGGAGTGGCATCTCGTTGTCAATGAGAGCGCGGCGCAGCAGTTCGCGGTGGTGAAAGGGCTGATCGCGCGTGCCGATGAGATCGTACATGCCGGCGACCCTGATCGAGAGGGCCAGCTCTTGGTGGATGAGGTGCTGGACTTCCTCGGCAATACAAAGCCCGTGCGCCGTATTCTCATCAATGCACTTGACGATAAGAGCATTCACGATGCGCTGAATGATCTGCGCGACAACGAGGATTTCCTTCCGCTGAAGCTCTCGGCACTCGCACGGGCGCGTGCGGACTGGCTCATCGGGATGAATCTCTCACGCGCCTATACGCTCGCGGCGCGGCGGGCGGGGCATGCGCGGCTCGTCCTGCCCATCGGGAGGGTCAAGACGCCGACGCTGGCACTCGTGGTGCGGCGGGAGCGCGAGATCGAGCACTTTACGCCCGCGACCTACTATCTTGTCGATGCACTGTTCCGCACAGAGGCAGGGGAGTCCTTTCGTGCGCGGTGGAAACCGTCGGAGGAGCGCACGCCGCTCGATCCTGAGGGGCGCCTCGTGGATCGGGCAGCAGCAGATGCTGCTGCTGCGTCATTCGGCGAGCCGCCCGCAGACGGCGTGGTGACAAAGTATGAGCGCAAGAAAAAGGAGGAGCCGCCGCCGCTGCCCTTTTCGCTCTCGGCACTGCAGGTGCTCGCAGGCAAACGCTACGGCTATGAACCGCAGCAGGTGCTCGATACGGCACAGAAGCTGTACGAGGAAAAACTGACCAGCTATCCGCGCTCGGATGCAGAGTATCTGCCCGTGAGTCAGCACAAGGATGCGGCAAAGATTCTCGGCAACCTTGCCGCCCTCTCGGATACGCCGCTTGCGGCGTGGGCACAGGCGGCAGATCCTGCAAAGAAGTCGCGTGCGTGGAACGACGCAAAGATTTCGGCACATCATGCGATCATCCCGACAACCGTGCCCGTGAACCTCGCGCGGCTCACGGCGGTGGAGCGCAATATCTACGAGCTGATCGCGCGTGCCTACATTGCGCAGTTCTGTCCGAACTATGTCTACGATCAGACGAAGGCAGAAGTGACGCATCACGGTGAGACGTTCACGGCGCGCGGACGTACGGAACGCACGGCGGGATGGCGCACGATGTACCGTGCGGGGAAGAATGAGTCCGAGGATGCGGAGAAGGAGGACGAGGAGAGTACGGTACTCCCACCGATGAAAAAGGGCGACGCGGCGGCGTTCGTCTCGGCAGAGATGAAGGAGCGGCAGACAAAGCCGCCCGCACGGTTTACGCCCGCGACGCTCCTCCAGGGGATGAAGGAGATTCACAAGTACGTCAAGGACGAGGCGGCGAAAAAGATGCTGCGCGATGTGTCCGGCATCGGGACGGAGGCGACGCGTGCGAGCATCATCGAGGATCTCATCCGCCGCAAATTCCTTCATGCTGCGGGAAAGAAGAAGGTTCTGACGCCGACGGCGGAGGCGTATCTCCTTATCGACGCGCTGCCCGATACGATGACGTATCCCGATGCAACGGCGATCTGGGAGGATCAGCTGCACGCGATGGCGGACGGCGTGGGGACGCCCGAGGAATTCCTCGCGGGGCAGGCGGCATTCGCACGTGATCTCTGCGAAGCGGCACGGACGGCGCAGATCACGGGAGGCGAGGGGATACCATGTCCTGCCTGCGGGCGCGGCGTCATGCTGAAACGCAAGGGAAAGCACGGCGATTTTTGGGGCTGCTCGGCGTTCCCGCAGTGCCGCATGACGGCGGATGATGCGGGCGGCAAGCCGAACTTTGCGGGACGGCGTGTGCCGCGCGGTTCTGCGGACGGGATGGGGGCACATCCCCCTGCCGCCGCGATGACGGCGCGCCGCAGCTACACACCGACGGCAGATGAGCAGGCGGAGATGGATGCGCTGTTTTTTGACCAGTAAGGTGAGCCTCCTGTATCGTCCATGGCGCCCCACCACCGCAAAGATCCCCCTCCAAGGCATTGGGGAACGAGGACTGCCGTGCGAATGCGCGGCGCGATGGAGGCGTTTGAAGGATACGTCTGCTGAAGCTTAGGAGGATACGATGGACTTTACATCACTTGGCGTGCCCGAGCCGCTCGCGGCGGCACTGGCTGCGCGCGGCATCACGGAGCCGACGGAGATCCAGCGGGAGGTGATTCCTGCCGCGTGCACAGGCGAGAACCTGATCGGCGAGGCTCCGACGGGGACGGGCAAGACGCTCGCCTACCTCCTGCCCGCACTCATGCGCATTGACCCCGCCGTGCGCGCGGCACAGGTACTCGTTCTCGCACCGACGCATGAGCTCGCGATGCAGATCGCGGGCGCCGCGCGGGATCTTATTCAGGCGGCAGGGCTCTCTGTCGGCGTGCAGGCCCTCATCGGCGGGGCGAATGTACAGCGGCAGATCGACGCGCTGAAGAAAAAGCCGGCGCTCATCGTCGGTTCTGCGCCGCGCATCGTGGAGCTGCACCGCCTCCGCAAACTGAAACTGCAGGAGGTGCGCCTCTGTGTGCTCGATGAGTTCGACCGCCTCCTCGACAAGCAGCACAGTGCGGAGGTGCGTGCCGTCCTGCACCTCCTGCCCCGTGAGCGGCAGATGCTCCTCCTCTCGGCGACAGCGGCTGCGGCGGCTGTGCATGCGGCGGAGGAACTCTGCGCACTGCGCATCATCCGTGCGGCAGTGCAGGAGACGACGTGTGAAAACTACTATCATATTGTACCGTTTCGTGATAAAATAAAGGCTGTGCAGAAATTGACGCGCCGCCTGCCGATTCGGCGGGGACTGGTCTTTGTCGGGCGCAGCTTTGACGCAGAAAAAGCGGCAGAGAAGCTGCAGTACGAAGGCATTCGTGTTGCCGCCCTGCTCGGCAGCGAGCGGCGCGATCAGCGGCGCGCCGCTCTCAATGCAATCCGCACGGGGCGTGTACAGCTTCTCATCTCCACCGATCTTGCTGCGCGCGGCCTGGATATCGAGGATGTGGACTATGTCGTTCAGGTCGATTTGCCCGAGGACGTGCGCACCTATCGTCACCGCGCAGGACGGACGGCACGCGCGGGCAAGGAGGGCACAGTCATCTCGCTTGTCGATGCGAAGGAAGTGGAGCGGCTGAAAGCCCTCGCTGTCCGCATGAAACTTGATTTGAAAAAGATCAATTGATGTTCCTTCCCAAAGGAGGCCTTGATTCGTGGACATATTGCCCACACTACTCGATTTACTGCTCGTTGTTTTTCTGATTTTCATGAATGGGTTCTTCGTCGCGGCAGAGTTCTGCTGTGTCAAAATCCGTCCGTCACGTCTGGAGACCCTGATCGCCGAGGGCGTCAGCCGTGCAAAGTACGCGAAGCAGCTGACCGATCATCTCGATTCCTCGCTGTCTGTGACACAGCTTGGCATCACGCTTGCTTCACTTGGCCTCGGCTGGGTGGGTGAGCCGGCGATTGCCGTGCTGATCCTGCCTGTCACGCAGAGTGTCGGACTCCCTGATGAGGTCGGGCACACGGCTGCGCTTGCCATCGCCTTTACGCTCATCACCTCGCTCCATATCGTGCTCGGCGAGCTGACGCCGAAGTCCATGGCCATCGCCAACGTGGAGCGCATTCTTCTCGCGATTTCCTTTCCCATGGTACTTTTTGGCCGCGTGATGCGCCCCTTTGTCTGGGTGCTCAACACGGTGGCCAATCATATCAGCCGCAAGCTCGGCTACGAGGCCAAAGGCGAAAACGAGGATGCCCATACGGAGGAGGAGATTCGCCTCCTGATGAAGGAGAGTTATCGTCAGGGGCTCATCAACAGCACGGAGGCGGACTTTGTTGACAAGGTGTTCTCCTTTACGGAACTGAATGCACGTGAAATCATGGTGCCGCGCACGGATATGATCTGTCTCTATCTGGATGACTCGCCCGCGGAGCGCATCAAGACCATCCTCGAGGAGCAGCAGACACGCTACCCGGTCTGCTATGAGGATAAAGATCATATCATCGGATTTATCCATGTCAAGGATCTCTTGGCACCGCTCATGCGCGGTGAGCAGCTGAACCTGCGCCGCTATATTCGCAAGGCGCTCATCGTGCCCGAGAGCATGGACGGGAGTATCCTTCTGCGCACGATGCAGGAGCAGGGATATCAGCTTGCCATCGTGGTCGATGAGTATGGCGGGACGGCGGGTATGGTGACCGTCGAGGATATCATCGAGCAGATTGTCGGCGACATCCGTGATGAATTCGATGTCGAGCGTGAGAGTGTCGAGTGGCGTGATCTCGATATCTGCTCCATCGATGCGAAGCTGCTCCTTGAGGAGGTCAACGATCTTCTCGGCATACGCATCGAGGACGAGGATGTGGACAGCATCGGCGGCTGGCTGTATGACCAGCTCGGTGAGGCACCGCGCGTCGGGCAAATGGCTGCGCACGAGGGTGCACTGCTCTATGTGGAGGAGGTAGACGGCATCCGCATTACGCGCGTACTCGTTCGCCTCTCCCATACGATGCTTGTGGTGCAGGAGCTGCCGGCCGCACATGGAGGAAAATGACAGTGGCGTTTGACCGTACACAGTATGATGCGATTGTCAATGCCTTTACGATTGACGCAGAGGAACTGCGTGAAGTGGCGGCAGATTTTCGGCAGGATATGCGGCTCGGGCTCATGGGCTCCCCTGACTCCTCCCTGCGGATGCTGCCGTCCTATCTTGGACTGCCGACAGGAGAGGAGCGCGGCGACTATCTCGCACTGGACTTCGGCGGGACCAATGTGCGCGTTGTGCTCTACCGTCTCCTGGGAAATGGGAAGTACGACGTCCTTTCCCAGACGGCAAAACCCCTGAAGGTGGACGGCATCTATGACTTCATCGGTCCAGAGGCGACGGGGAAGGAGATGTTCGATTTCATCGCGGCACTCGTTGATGAGACGGTCGGCGGCGATCACGAGACGCCGTATTTGCTTGGGCATACCTTCTCCTTTCCGTCGCGGCAGACGAACATCAACGATGCACGCCTCGTCATCTGGACAAAGGGGTTCGCGGCGCGCGGCGTGGAGGGCGAGGCGGTCAACGATCTTCTATGGGAGGCACTCGTGCGGCAGGGGCTGACGAACGTCACGCCGATCGCCGTCATCAACGATGCTGTCGCTGTTCTGCTCGCCGCCGCCTACGTAAAGGGTGATACCGCCATCGGCGCAGTCTATGCGGCGGGGTACAACACGTGCTATTTGGAACCATATACAGGGACGGCACAGCCGCCGATGATCCTCAATATGGAGTCGGGAGGCTTCCGCAAACTTGTGCCGAACCGCTTTGACGCAGCACTTGATGCGGCATCGGAAAAGCCCGGCGAGCAGCGCCTTGAGAAGATGGCTGCCGGACGCTGCATGGGCGTGCTTTTTGCCATGGCTCTCGCGGAGCTCTTGGGCGAGAAGGGATGCACGTATGGCTTTACCAGCATCGACCTTAGTCGGATGCTGGCAGATACGGGCGGGGAGACTGCCGCTGCCCTTGTTCGTACGCGGACGGGAGTGGAGCTCTCCGTGCAGGATGCCGTATGCGTGCGTGACCTTGCACATGCCGTCGTTGCCCGTTCTGTGCGGCTCATCGCAGCGACATTCGTCGGAACGCTGTGGCAGATCACGGGAAGCGGAGAAATGCGTCCGCAGCACATTGCCGTGGATGGCTCGATATATGAGAAGATGCCGCTCGTGCAGCAGAACATGATGCGCGCCTTCTCCGAGCTTCTCGGTGAGGACGCAGCAAAGGCAGACACCTTCCTCTCGTGCGGCGGCTCGGGACTCGGTGCGGCACTCGCGGCGGCAATGGCGGCACGCGGATAGGAAGCCTTTCACTATTCTTGTGTAGCAGAAGCAAAAATTTCTTCTTGCGTATTTTTTCGAGATGTGATAAGATTGAGATAATTAAAGAAGGAGAAAACCTTCATACAACAAAATAGCGGACTACTGAAGTATGTAGATGAATTCGGTATTATGAGATATGACGAGAGTCTGTCTCCTAATACCGTTTTTTATTTGTAGGATAGCGCTTTATGATATGAAAGGAGGGGACGAGATGAAGGTTACGCTTACGGTGGAGAATGCTTCCGGTCTTCACGCACGCCCAGCAGCGATGATTGCAGAAGAGGCGGGACAGTTTCAAGCAGATGTGAAACTTCATGCGAATGGAAGAACGGCGGCTGCTACGGATGTCTTGCAGATCATGGGGCTTGGCATTACCTGTGGAACTGAGGTCACGGTAGAGGCATCTGGTGAAGAAGAGACAGCAGCGGTTTACACATTGGCCGGAATGCTGGCAGCAAAGAAGATTTATCGGTGAGGGCCGATCAGTTAAGCAAGATATTCTGATTGTGAGGTGACCATCATGGAATTTTTGAATGAAATCTTAGCATTGGGACCAACGGTCATGATGCCCGTGATTTTCTTTATCTTGGGTATTTGTTTCCGATTGTCCGTGGGCAGAGCTTTTGAAGCGGGAATGCTGGTCGGCGTTGGATTTACCGGGATTAACCTGATTGTATCCATGCTTCTAAATAGTCTGGGGCCTGCATCGGAGGATATGGTTGAGCGCTTTGGTGCGAGCCTGACGGTTATTGATGCCGGTTGGGCAACAAGCGCCGCAATCGGATGGTCGTCCCCCCTCATCCCACTGGTTGTGCCGGGGGCAATCATTTTAAATATTGTGCTGTTGGCGTTAAAGCGAACGCAGATCTTGAATATCGATATATTCAATTACTGGCTAATCCTCCTGCCGGGCTCGATGGTTTACTATGAGACGGGGAGTCTGATGCTCGGCACAGCCGCAGCACTTATCCTGTATTTGATCGCGTTTATCATTGGAGATAAAACAGCGCCGGCGATTCAGAAGATGTACAACATCAAAGGGGTCGCGTTTGTTCATGCCACATGCGGTGTCTATGTCCCGATCGGTATAGCGGTTAATGCCATTATTGAACGGATTCCGGGACTCAACAGGATCAACCTCAGTCCAGAGGGAGTCATACAGAAACTTGGCGTCCTTGGAAAACCGATTACACTCGCGACCATTCTTGGTGCAGGAATGGGCATCCTTGCCGGTTGGGGCGTTGGTCAATGTGCCTTCCTGGCGGTTCAAGTGGCTGCCGTTATGATCCTGCTGCCGAAGATGGTGGAGATCACCGTCGAGGGAGTTATGATTGTTCGCGATCAGGCAGAGACGGTACTCAAGAAAATTTTTCCGGGACGGGAGTTCAATATCGGCATGGATACCGCTCTTCTGATCGGAGAGCCGTGCATTATTGCGACAGGGCTCCTTCTTATTCCTGCCACGCTTTTCATCTCGATCATTTTGCCGGGGAACCGCATGCTTCCGTTTGTCGACCTCGCGTCGATCGTGTTTGTCATTTCTATGGTTGCGCCATTCTGTAAGCGCAATATGTTCCGTATCTTTATTACAGGGCTTTTTATCGTGACCATTGCACTTTATGCGGGCAGTAATTTGTCGGGCATTTACGGCGTAGCAGCCGATCAGGCGAATGTGCGCCTGCCGAGCAATGTCACATCGACGGAACTGGGGAATTTGGTGTCGGCATATAATACACCTGTTGGCTGGGCGCTGGTTAAAGTGGGTGAACTGATCGGAAAGTAAAAGGGGTGGATGTAGATGAAACTCATTGGAATTGGTGATCTCCTGATACCGTCACGGTATATAGAAGAAGGGTTTTCCCGGTATCGTGCCAAGGGGGTCGATGTTGAGGTCGTTGACTGGCCGCTGAAAGACTATGAGGAGCTGCAGAGCATCAATCTGCAGGTCGAGACACAGGGAAGCGAAGTCTATGTGGTGCCGGACGCGCTCATCGCGAAACTGCGTGATGCGGAGATCCTTATTACACAGTTTTGTCCGATCACAAAGAAGGTGATCGACGCCTGCACAAAACTGCGGTTCATCGGTGTTCTGCGCGGCGGCTACGAAAATGTGAATGTGCCCTATGCGGTGCAGAAAGGGATTACTGTCTATCATACGCCGGGACGCAATGCGACAGCTGTTGCTGACTTTACTGTTGGGATGATTCTGGGCGAGTGCCGCAATATTGCCCGTGCCCATGCGAACCTTAAGGAGGGACGCTGGGTTCGCGACTATGCAAATGCTGCATCGGTACCCGATCTAGAGGATAAGACGGTCGGCATTATCGGACTGGGTCAGGTCGGACAGAAGGTTGCCAAGCGCCTGCGTGGCTTTGATGTACGGCTGATCGGCTACGATCCCTATGTGGATGTATTGCCGGATGATGTCACGCGTGTTTCTTTTGACGACCTGCTCGTACAGGCGGACTTCGTGACGATTCATGGACGCCTCACAGAGGAGACGAAGGGGCTGATGAACGCGCGTGCATTCTCCTTGATGAAACCGACGGCGTATTTTATCAACACGGCGCGTGCCGGGCTTGTTGATGAAGCTGCTCTGTACGCGGCACTGAAGGAAAAGCGCATTCAAGGAGCGGCACTTGATGTTTTTGAGCATGAACCGCTTACTGGAGATGATCCGTTGGTCGGTCTCGATAATGTTACCATCACGCCGCATTTGGCAGGTGGGACAGTCGATGCATTCCTGCATTCTCCTGTCTTGCTCTCCCGTGAGATGGAGGGGAGTCTTTCCGGTGATCTGACATCGCGCTGTATTGTACGGCAGAAATGAGGTGCACAATGGAGTTCGGTTTACAGGGAAAAAATGCACTCGTGATCGGTGGTACAAAGGGCCTTGGCCGAGCGGTATGTGAGCTCTTTGCACAGGAGGGAGCGAATGTTATTGCCGTCAGCCGACATGGAGATGAATGCACTGCACTTGCCGCGGATCTGCAGAACAGGTACGGCATACGTTCTGCGGGAATCGCATGTGATCTGAGCAGCAGCCACCGCAATGATGTCGTGCGCAGAGCACGTTCCGCATTCGGTACGCTGGACATTCTCGTCAATGCTGCCGGAATATGGCCGCAGTCCTATGTCCTTGATATGGAGGAAGAGGATTTTCGGCATACCTTGGAGGTCAATCTGATCAGTCCGTTTGTCTTATGTCGTGATTTTGCACGCTGTTTGGTCGATCAAAAAAAGCCGGGAAAGATTGTGAATGTTGTGTCGCAGGCTGCATTTTCCGGATCTACGACGGGACACGCACATTATGCGGCTTCCAAAGGCGGATTGGTGTCCTTTACGATTTCACTTGCACGGGAACTTGCATCACATCGTATCAACGTCAATGCAGTTGCGCCCGGCCTTATGGAGACTCCTATGGTTCATGAGGCACTGAAGACGCGCAGGGATTATTACTGTCAGCGGATTCCCTTAGGCAGAGTCGCCGAGCCGGAGGAAGTCGCATACAGTATTCTCTTTCTGTGTTCGAACAAAGCAGACTATCTGACAGGAATTACACTCGATGCCACAGGCGGTATGCTGATGCGGTAAATGATTGAAAGGAGGGACTGTCATGGCAAAGTTTTTGATTGGCATTGATGCCGGAAACACGTCGAGTAAGGCGGTTGTTTTTGATGAAGGGGGGAAGATGGTCGCATCATCTTCCACGAAGAGCTCTGAGCGTATGCATCTTGCACCGCGCGGCAGGGGCTTTGAGGAGTTTGATGTCGATGAGCTCTGGAGCATGGTTTCCCAATGCATCAAGCGTGCGATCGGGAAGGCTGGGGTTTCTGCAGAGGATATTGCCGGGGTTGGTGTAACATCGTTCGGCAATGGTGTCGTGTTTCTCGATGAGAGCGGCTGGTCCATTGCCCCTGGATGTTTTTCACAGGATTACCGCGCCAATGACATCATTTCTTTGTATCAGAAGGAAGGCACATACGATAAGATCAACCGTATGGTACATGGAACACTGTTCGCGGGCGAGCCGGGGCCGATTCTGCGCTGGTACAAAGAGCATGAGCGTCCTGTCTATGACAGAATCGGCAGCGTGTTGATGTTCAAAGACTACTTGATGTATCGGCTGTCCGGTCGGTTTGCTACAGATCTCAATGTCTTCGGCGGTTCCTTCATGGTTGACATGGACACGATGGAGTACTCGCGAGAGCTGATGGATCTCTATGGTATTCCCGAGATGTTTGACAAGCTGCCGGCGCTCTATTCAAGTCCGGAACAGATCGTCGGTACAGTGACGCAGGAAGCAGCAGAGATGACCGGCCTCAAAGAGGGCACTCCGATCGCTGCGGGTATGATGGATATTCTGGCAAGTCTTGTCGGAGCCGGAGCAACGGGCGATGGGGTGATCACATCAATCGCCGGATCATGGTGCATCAATGAGACGCATTCGGATCGTGTGATACCAAATGCATCGAGCAATATGCCCTACATTCACAAGAATGAGTATCTCAACTGTTCCTATACGGGAGCCTCCGCGACCAACTACGAATGGTTTCATCATGTCCTCGGAGATAAGGCGAGGCTGGCGGCTGTCTATGAACAACGCGACTATTATGATGTGCTGAACGAGTGGATTCTGAAGGCAGATCCGAATATGGACACACCGTATTTTCAACCGTTTGTTGCATCACCCAGTATCCATGTGAACGCACGCGCGGGCTTCAGCAACCTCAATATGCATACAAGCTACGGAGAACTGTGTTATGCTGTTGTCGAGGGAATCGCGTTTATTCATAAACATCACATCGATTTCCTGATCTCTGCCGGGCTGCCGGCAAAGCTCATTCGCCTGACTGGCGGCATGGCAAAGAGTTCTGTGTGGACGCAGATCTTTGCCGATACTATGGGACTTCCCGTAGAGGTCGTCGAATGTGACGAAACAGGAGCGCATGGTGTTGCCATTGTTGCCGGTATTGGGGCAGGCGTATACAAGAACTACGAAGAGGCGTTTGCGCGTTCGGTCAAGCTGAAGCCTCGCATTCTCCCCAATGCGGAAAAGGCCGCATTCTATCAAAAAAGATATGCGGAATGGCAGCGCTTGAATCAACATTTGCTGCGGTACTGGGAGGGCGGACAGGATGGATAGAACCTTCACGGTCATTCCGTCGGTACGGGATATACGGCATCTGGATCGAGCACTGAAATCATCCCAGGGCGAGATTTTGCTGAGTACGGTATCGCATATCGGAAATCTTGCCGAACTCACGACGCAATGCCACAAAAATGGACAGGAGGTCATTGTCAATCATGAGTTGATCGGAGGGCTCGGAACGGATGCGATTGCCTTTGAAATGCTGAAAAAAGCCTATAAGGTAGACACGGTCATTGGTTCAAACGCATATCACATCAGCAGGGCGAGGTCTGCCGGGTTAAAGACCATTTGGAAAGTCGCTCTTTTGGATTCCCTGTCGTTGGAAATGGCATTCCGCTCCATTGAAGTAACGAAGCCCGATGCCATTGAACTGAGGCCTGCGGTTTGTGCCTATGACTTCCTTGGTCAATTTCACAAGGTGTTTTCCGGCAGAATTTTTGCGAGTGGTTTTATCGATCGGAGTGAGTTTGCTGAGCGGCTCTGTCAGCGCGGGTTTGATGGGATCATGACGAGCACGCAGTCCATGTGGGGTTGGTGTTCGCCCGACTGAGTCGGTGCATGAGGAGGGGTATCTATGGCTTTAGTAAATATGAACAAGATGCTGACGGATGCGCGCGCAGGAAAGTATGCTGTCGGCGCGTTTGATGTCAGCAATCTTGATATGACTATGGCAGTGACTGAGGCTGCAGAGGAAAAAAAGTCGCCGGTCATTCTGATGGGGTTGGCTGTCGATCTTGTCGGTGATCGACTTTCCTATTGGCTCGGATATTTGCGTAGAATTGCAGAAGCTGCATCTGTACCGGTCGCTATTCATCTCGACCATGCTGTGGATATCCCGTTTATTAAGCGGTGTATCGACGGCGGTTTTTCTTCGGTTATGTTTGATGGCTCCATGCTCCCGCTGGAAGAGAACCTGGCGAAGACCAGCGAGGTCGTCTCGTATGCACACCGTTTTGATGTCAGCGTAGAAGCGGAGCTCGGACATGTGGGGGACGGCATTGTCGGAAACAGCGAAATTGGGGCTGTGAAGAAGGATACCTTTGATAACCCTGATGATTTCCTTACACAGCCGAGTGAACTGGCGGAGTTCGTTGCACGTTCCCAGGTTGATTGCATCGCTGTTGCTGTGGGAACGGCGCATGGACTTTACGTGCATAAACCGCACATTCATTTTGACCGGCTGCAGGAACTGAATGCAATATCGCCTGTTCCTATGGTGATGCATGGAGGATCCGGGACACCGGATGAGCTGATTCGTAAGTCTGTTGCCAACGGTATATGTAAGCTGAATATCTTCTCTGAGATGCTGACGGCATTTAACGGCACACTCAAGGAGGAGCTGCAGCATGCAGAGCATTTGGCCATATGGCCGCATCAGCTGTATCAGAAGCCGCTTGCTGCCCTGCAGGAGGTCGTGCGTCAGAAGATCGACCTGGTCGGCTCGGCAGGAAAGGCGTAAGGTCCTCATCTTTGAGGGGGTCCCTTCCCATCATACGGGAAGAGGGTGGTAAAGCTGTTGGAGGGAATCATTCATGGGAAAAACAAAGATTCTTTGTGTTGCAGATGGCGGTATCACTGTGAAGATGATGGAAGAACTGAGTGCATTGGAGAAGTTTGGCGCTGAAATTACCATTGTCGAAGATAAGGATATGTATGCGATGGGACCAATTACAGATCGTATGACCTTGATCGAACATGAGGGCATTGATGCTGCACCGACCTGCCAGGCACTCCTCGACAACTGTGCGGATAAAGATATTCTTGTCGTTCATGTGGCATCTATCAACAAAGAGGTCATTGAGAAGGCAAAGAATCTCAAGGTAGCAGCAGTTTTGCGCGGCGGCTATGAGAATGCGGATGTTCCCCGTCTTACTGAGAAAGGGGTAAAGCTCATTAACGCGCCATGGCGCAGCGCGAATGCAGTCGCCGATTTCGCTGTTGGCATGATGATCGCAGAGAACAAGAATATTGCACGCAGTCACCATTTGATTATGGAAGGGAAATGGTGCAAGAAATACGATAACCAGAGCTATATCCACGATATGCGCAAGATGACGGTCGGCATTATTGGTTATGGCTACATCGGTCAGCGCGTGAGAATGCGTCTGCAGGGTTTTGAGTCAAAGGTGATTGTTCATGATCCGTATGCTGATCCGAAAAAGTGTGCCGATCAGAATGTCGAATTTGTATCGCTGGAGGAGCTGCTGGAGCAGTCGGATATAGTGACGCTTCATCTGCGTCTGTCAGAGAAAACAGAACACTTTATCGGCAAGGCGGAGCTGTCCAAAATGAAGCAGACCGCGTATCTCATCAATACAGCACGTGCCGGACTGGTCGATACGAAGGCTCTGGCAGAGGCTCTGCGTGATCATGCCATCGGCGGTGCCGCGATCGATGTCTATGACGAGGAACCGCTGCCGATGGATCATCCGTATTTGAAGCTTTCCAATATTACCTTGACCAGTCATCTTGCCGGAACTTCCTGTGATACGATGATGACCTCCGTGGAAATTGGGATGGAGGATTTAAAGCGGTATCTGACTGGGGAAACAATGGTCAACGTTCGTAACTAAAAATATTGTCGTACTGCCGATCGCTGTCTGCGTATCGGCAGTATTTTCGTGTGCGGTAGGTTTACATGAAATCTTGTGGGGAAATATTCATGTTGAGACATTTCACTTGCCACTTTTGCGTAGTATGTGCTATCATAACTAAATGTAGTTTCGTATATTCGTTCAGGAAGGGGCTTTTTCTTGCTCACACTTTTAATGGTACTTGATGCAATTGTTGCGATCATTCTCATTGCGTCTGTGCTCGGACAGGAGGCAAAGTCTGCCGGTATGGGCGGACTGGACGGCGGCGAGGATACGGTGTTTTCGGGCAAGGCGCGCGGCATGGATGCGCTGCTCGCACGCGTGACGGTCGTGTTTGCCATTCTGTTCGGGGTGATTACGATCATCATTGCGCGGATGTCGAGTTAGGGAATCGCTGATCAGATGAAGTCCGCCAGGTTGGCGTAGATTTTCCGTCGGCGTACGGGAAAAAGATGCATCAAGACGGTGGTGCTGAATTTATCGTGTTCTCTGACCGTATCAGTGAATGAACCCTGCTGCCGCTATGCGGGGCAGGGCTTTATTTTGAGGAGGAGAGATCGCCGTGCATTTACTGGGCGCAGAGCCGTTTTTTCTGCCGGGCGGACGGCATGGTGTCCTCCTCATTCATGGATTTACGGGGCTTCCCGCTGAGCTGCGTCTCATGGGAGAGTACCTTCATGCACGCGGCTTTACGGTGCTCGCCATACGCCTCGCGGGACACGGAACGACGGCGGAGGATCTCAGCCGCACGGATCATGAGGACTGGATGGACTCCGTGCGCGACGGCTATGCGATTCTGCGCGGTGCGTGTGACGACATCGCCGTCGTGGGACACTCGATGGGGGCGATCTTTGCTCTTCTGCTCTCGGTCGAGGCGAAGGTCACCTGTGTTGTGAGCCTTGGTGCGCCCCTGATCATTGCGCGCGAGCAGGGGATCGAGCATCTGCCGCCGCGTGCGGCGAGCATCGGGCGCTATGTGCCGAAGGCGCGCCGCAAACTGGAGAACGTTCCGCAGGGGGCGAACAACACCTATCGGCGCATGCCGCTCGTCTCCGTCCATGAGATGATGGATGTGATCGCCGCTGCCCGCAGTGAGCTGGGCAAGGTGCGCGCACCGCTCCTGATCGTCCATGGAGCGCGTGACCATACGGCGGACCCAAAGAGTGCGGAGGAGCTTCGCGCACATGTGGCAAGCGCGGACTGCGAGACCGTGATTCTCCCTGACGCAGGGCATCTGCTCCCGCTCGACGAGGGGGTCAGGGAGCGCGTATTTGAGCGCACGGCAGATTTTTTGGAGAAGGCTGTGCAGGGAAGAAGATCGTAGAAACGAAAAAAGAGGAAAATATGGAACAGGAACAACTGGATACGCTCAAGGAGAGGATCTATGCCTTTATGCGGGAGGACGCCTATCGCCCGCTGCCTGAGGCGGAGCTGCGTACGGGGCTGGGGCTCCCGGAGAGCGAAGGGAAGGAGCTCTCCGCCGCCCTTGCGGCGCTTGAGACCGATGGTGCGGTCATCCGCAACCGCAGCGGCCTTTACGGCCTGCCGAGCCGCATGAATCTCGTGGTGGGGCGGCTCTCCATGTCGCCGAAGGGGTTCGGCTTTATCATCCCCGACGTGCGTGAGACGGAGGAGGAGACGGATGTGTTTGTCCCCGGCAGCGCGATGGGGACGGCGATGCACGGCGACCGCGTGGTCGCACGCGTCACGCCGTCCGAGCAGCCGGGACGCGCGCGCGAGGGGGAGATCATCCGCATCCTCGAGCGCGTCAATACGCATATCGTCGGCACATTCGAGCGCAGCAAGGCGTTCGGGTTCGTCACGCCCGACAGCACGAAGATCGGGCGCGATGTCTTTGTGCTGAAAAAGGACTTCGGCGGGGCAAAGACGGGCAGCAAGGTCGTCGTCGAGATCACGAAGTGGCCCGAGCAGCGCAGGAGCGCCGAGGGGCGCGTCGTCGAGGTGCTCGGCAAGACGGGCGACCCCGGCGTGGACGTACTCGCCGTCATGCGCGCCTACGATCTCGATGAGAAGTTCCCGCCCGATGTTGCAGAGGCGGCAGCGCGCTGCCCGAAGGATCCGCTTCCCGAGGAGTATGCAGGGCGGCGTGATCGGCGTGATTTCCCCATCGTCACGATTGACGGCGAGGATACGAAGGACATTGACGACGGTGTCTACGCCTATGAGAAGGACGGCGTTTTCTTCCTCGGTGTCTATATCGCCGATGTCAGCCACTACGTCCGGGCGGGCGAGCCGCTTGATCGTGAGGCGGCGCGGCGCGGGACGAGCGTCTATCTCGTCGACCGCGTGATTCCGATGCTCCCGAAGGAGCTGTCGAACGGGATCTGCAGCCTGAACGAGGGCGTGGATCGTCTCTCGATGGCGTGCGAGATGGAGATCGGCATGGACGGCGAGGTCAGGAACTATGAGATCATGCCGTGCGTGATCCATGTTGCGCGCCGCCTTACCTATACGCTTGTCAATAAGGTGCTCGCCGGAGAGGAACCGTTTGTCTCGGACAACGGCGACATCCGCCCAATGCTCGAGACACTGCGCCGTCTGCGCGAGGTACTGCGTGCCAAGCGCCATCGGCGCGGCTCGATTGACTTTGAGCTGCCCGAGGTCAAGGTAAAGCTCGATGCCGATGGGCATCCCGTCACGCTCGAAAAACGTACGGGTTCGATCGGCGAGTCCATCATTGAGGAGTGCATGCTCGCGGCAAATGAGACCGTGGCACGTCACATGGAGCTGAAGGAAGAGCCGTTCGTCTACCGCGTGCATGAGACGCCCGCCGCCGAGAAGATAGAGCGGCTGCAGAGCCTTCTCGCCGCACTCGGTCTGCGCCTCCATGTCGATGAGGACGGCAAGGTGCGCCCCTCCGACATCCAGCAGGTGCTCGACCGCGTCAAGGGACAGCCCGAGGAGCGCATCATTGGGGCGGTTGCCCTGCGGTCGATGCAGCAGGCGCGCTATTCGACGGCGAGCCTTGGGCACTTTGGCCTTGCGGCGCGCTACTATACGCATTTCACCTCGCCGATCCGACGTTACCCTGACCTCCTGGTGCATCGCCTCCTGCGCGAGACGTTTGCCACGGGGCATATTGCGGCGGAGAAACGCGAGCGTCTGCGTGCGCTCCTCCCCGAGGCAGCGGAACACTCCTCGGCGCGTGAACGCATCGCCATCGAGGCGGAGCGTGAGACGACCGATATGAAAAAAATCGAGTACATGGCGCAGTTCGTGGGCGAGACCTACGAGGGCGTCATCAGCGGCGTGACGGCGTTCGGCATCTTCGTCGAGCTCGAGAACGGCGTCGAGGGACTTGTCCACGTCTCGACCATGGTCAACGACTACTACAGCTATATTGAGGATCAGTATGCGATGGTGGGAGAGCGTACGGGCACGCGTTACCGCCTCGGTGATACAGTGACCATCATCATCGCGCGCGCTGATGTACAGGCGCGAACGCTCGACTTCGTGCTGAAGGACAATGGTGTCTATGAACCGGGGGCGGCTGCTCCCGCCAAGAAGAATACTTCACCGAGGCCTGTGAAGGAATCGACGGGGGCAGAGCAGCAACACTCTTCCCGTCGAAAAAAGAACGAACGCCGCCCTGGACCGACATCCACTGCGGCAGGCGCGGGATATGGTGAGCGCCGCAAAAAGACACGAGGGGCCCATGGCTCAAGCGGCAGCCGCGCCCAGAAGGGGGATCGCGCCGCCCATGCAGCGGCGGAGAGCGTGCCGCGCAAGGGCCGTATGGATGGAAAACCGGCATCGCAGCGCAGTGAACGTGATACAAGGCGTCATGCTGACCGACCGCAGCGCGGCGAGCGCAGTGACAGCCGCCGTGATGATGAACGCAGCGGGCGTGACTACCACCGCGTTAAGGTGACAGGGCTCAACAGCGCGGTCTGGCCCGATCCGCCGGGCTACCGCAGCCGGAGTGAGGAGACGGAGCGGACGGAGAAACCGCGCCGCGCCCCGCGCCCGTCACGCCGCATGAACCGCAGGACGGAGGGCGGTACGCGCAACGCCGAATGAGGAACATCAATGGGAAAGAAAAACGAAGGCGTCAAGATCGCCTGTGAAAACCGCAAGGCGCGGCATGACTACTTCATTCACGAGACCTATGAGGCGGGGATGGAGCTGGTCGGTACGGAGGTCAAATCCCTGCGCGCCGGCAAGGCAAATCTGCGCGACAGTTACGCCTACATCAAGAACGGGGAAGTGTTCCTCGACCACATGCATATCAGCCCCTACGATCAGGGCAATCAGTTCAACCACGATCCGCTGCGTGTACGCCGTTTGCTCATGCACAAGGCAGAGATTCTGAAACTCTTCGGCAAAACACGGGAAAAGGGAATGACGCTCATCCCCCTGAAGGTCTATTTTAAGCGCGGAAAAGCAAAGCTTGAGCTGGCACTTGCGAGCGGCAAGCACAACTACGATAAGCGCCAGTCGCTGAAGGAAAAAGCGGCGAAGCGTGATGTGGAGCAGGCGCTCAAGGCACGTCAGCGCGGATAGAATGATTCAATCGGAGGATATATGCAGGAAAAGTCAGCATCGCCCGCACTTCGACGCGGACTGAAGAACCGGCATTTACAGATGATTGCTCTCGGCGGGGCAATCGGGACCGGGCTGTTCTACGGCTCGGTCTCGACGATTGCCCTCGCGGGACCTGCCGTCATGCTCGCCTATCTGCTTGGCGGCATCATGATTTTTTTCATCATGCGGATGCTCGGCGAGATGGCGGTGGATGAGCCGGTCTCGGGCTCCTTCAGTCACTATGCGGGAAAGTACTGGGGCGACTTTCCAGGGTTTCTTTCCGGCTGGAACTATTGGTTCAACTACATCATTGTCTCGATGGCGGAACTGGCGGCGGTCGGCATCTACATGAATTTTTGGCTGCCCGATCTGCCGCAGTGGCTTTCCGCGCTCGTCTGTCTCACGGTCATCACCATCCTCAATCTCACGAATGTGCGTGCCTATGGGGAGATGGAGTTCTGGATGGCACTTGTCAAGATCACGGCGATTGTGCTCATGATTGGGCTCGGCGGCTGGCTGCTCGTGACAGGGGCACCGTTCCCCGAGAACGTCAGCAACCTCTGGGCGCACGGGGGCTTCCTGCCGAACGGCTGGTGGGGCTTCCTCCTTGCAACGGCGGTCGTCATGTTCTCGTTCGGCGGCATCGAGCTCATTGGCATCACGGCGGGGGAGGCGGAGGATCCCGACCGCACCATCCCGCAGGCGATCAACCAGGTGATCTGGCGTATCCTCATCTTCTACGTCGGTACCATGGCGATCCTCATGGCACTTTGGCCGTGGAACGAGGTCGGCGCGGATGCAAGCCCCTTCGTCCAGATTTTCCGCAACGTCGGCATCCCTGCGGCGGCGCATATCCTGAACTTCGTCGTGCTCACGGCGGCGGTCTCGGTCTACAACTCCGCGATCTACAGCAACAGCCGCATGCTCTACGGTCTCGCGCAGCGCGGCGATGCACCGCAGGCACTCTGCCGTCTCTCGCACCGCGGGGTGCCCGTGCGCGGCATTCTCATCTCCTCGGGGATGACGCTCATTGTCGTCTTCCTCAACTACTTCTTCCCGGGCGATGCATTTCTCTATCTGATCGCGATCGCAACCTGTGCGGCTGTCATCAGCTGGACGACCATCGTCGTTACGCATCTGAAGTTTCGTGAGCAATGTGCACGTGAGGGAAAGCCGATCAAATTCCGCACGCCGTTCTATCCGTGGATCAACTACCTCTGCCTCATCTTCCTCGCGGGGGTTGTCATCATGATGGCACAGATCCCCGGGATGCAGATTGCCGTGCCGATCCTGCCTATATGGCTGATCGTGCTCTGGCTCGGCTATCGGTCGAAGCGAAAGAGTGAAAAAGCATAATCGCCTTCCCCGCTATGACGGGGAAGGTGGACCGCGAGCGGTCAACGTCAACCAATCACACGTCGCTAACGCTCGTGTTCTTGGGACGTT
>ERZ772968.330-NODE-330-length-23917-cov-10.540902_pt1 | contig 23917 bp, 18 predicted proteins | sample MGYA00580674_ERZ772968 | MGnify/ENA primary metagenome ERZ772968 (study PRJEB29015, sample SAMEA2737940) | human oral metagenome | biome: human oral; feature: human-associated habitat; material: dental | place: China | collected 2138 ...
CTTTCATCCTCGGGTTCCTGGCGATGGTGCTGCTGCGTTCCTTCGTGGCGTTGCCGGGGGCGGCGCTGGGCGCCGGTGAGACGTTGCAGACCCTGCTGCTGGCGGCCGCCATGTTCGGGCTGGGGTGCGGGGTTAGGGTCAGGAATCTCCTGAAGGTCGGCCTGCGGCCCTTTGGCCTGGCGGCCGCATCGACGCTGCTGGTCGCGGTGATCGCCCACGCCGGGGTCGCGCTGGCCGGCTGAGACCAGGGGCGGGTCAATCCACCATCACGGTTTCCCGGCCACGCGGGAAACGGGTCGCAGCAACGGCCGACCCTTCCCGTGTTCGTCGATCACCTGCCATCCCCGCGTCAAGGCCTTTCCTCCCCGGCCCGTGGCCCGGGGCCTCAGCTTTTCCTGCCCAGAAGTTTGAGATGCACGATGATCGTGCGGCGTTTGCGGTCCGCCACCATCATTGCGATGCGCGATCCGATCTTGAGTCTTCTCCTGACGCCGGGCTCCATGTCCTTGAAGAAAGGACGTTGTTCGAGCAGTTCCGCACCGCATGCGCGGGCGAATGCCTCCGGGTCGTTGAGGTAGAAGTTCATCGGGGCGGTGGTGTTCCCGGTCTTCTTGACGTATCTGTTGGCGTACCTCATGCCCACCTCGTCCGTGGCGTCGAACACCAGTTCACTGCCCGGCAGGGATTCCCCGAGCTCCCGGGCAAGACCGACGACGTCGTCCTCGCGGAAGTACTGGAACACCCCCGAGGCCACGAACAGCGTCGGGATCGACGAGTCGATGCGCGGGAGCCAGTCGAGGGAGAGGACATCGCAACCGATCAAGACCTCGCCGGGGCCTTTGGGAATCACCTTCTCCCTGGCCTCGATGACCTCGGGCAGGTCGATCTCGTAGAACCTCGCGCCGCAATCCGCCAGCCGGAAGGCGGCTGTTTCCAACCCGGCCCCGAGATTGACGACGTTGCACTCCCCGTTTCTTCCGGCGAACTCCCTGACGATCCGATCCAAATTGCGGTACCGCGCCACCGAGGCCAGATACATGTACTCCGAGGATGATCTCCGGATGCCGTCGCCGGGAACAAAGTTTTCGAGCGACAACGCCTTCTCGTCATAGAAGTACTCCGGGAATCTCCTGGACACGTGGATCCGCGCGACCAGCGGAATGAACAGTGTGTCGGCTACGCCTTGCAGATCGCGCATCACGCACTCCTCTTCGTCCACCCCATGGTAGGAACAAGCGTCTCGCGTGTCGATACCCGTTCGGGGTCCGGACAGGACTCCCCGCCCCCTCCCGTACGTGAGCTTCACGGCATCTGCCGGGACACTGAGGTCATGAGGTGGGGATTATCTCCAAACGCTTGAGCATCGAGGGCCTGTGGTACGCCCGGGCGGTCGCCGAGACGGGATCGTTCAGCGCAGCCGCGCGCCGAGAAGCAGGCGCGTTGGCGTGTCCCCGCTGATCAATTCCACGCCGACAGCGACGATGTTCGGCACCGTCTCGACCCTTCGGTCCTTGGTTGTACCATTCCAGTTCTCCTGGGGCGGCGCGTCACTTGTCGGCATCAATGTCAATGGCGTCAAACATTTCAAGTTCCGCGCGGAGGAAATCGTCGATGCTCTCCACTTCATCAGCGGCCGTGGCCAGCATGTCGGCAATCTGGTCCTTGGTCGCCCCCGCGCCCATGCACCACGAGGCGCGGGCGATGATCTCGTCCAGGAAATCATGGAGCTCCGTGGAGCTGGGCTCGGCGGCATTCGGCCGGTTTTCCTCCCCAGTGGCTGCCGCGTCACCCACGCGACCGGCCATGCCGCTGTGCAGCGTCAGCGCATGGTTGTCCACATTCCATTCGTTGAGCGTCAGCGGTCCTGAAATGTCATTGGCGTCCCAGTCCACGCCGTCCCACCGAGAGGTCACGACGAGTTCCGTGCCCTCCACCGTGACCACCATCTCCTGTCCGTTGTCCCCGATCGAAAGCACGGCGGCCCTGTTCTTCTCGATGAAGTCGTAGTCGTCACTCAGCGCTTCCAGGACGAGCGGGAAGGTGATCCGGGGAAGGCCGGACGCGGCGGAATCGGCGTTTCCCGCCCCGAACAGGCGCAGCATCTCGTCCTCCAGATCCTGAATTCCCCGGATCCCGTGGTCGTGTTGGTGTCCGCCCTCAGGAACCGGCGGTCCCCCGGTCGCCCCCGAGAGCGGCTCGTCGCCGCCCTGTTCCCGGCTCTCCGTCCTGAGCTCTTCGAGCACGGCCTGGCCGAGAGCGGCTTCCTGGGTTCCCTGGATCCCCGGGTGGTCGAGGGTTTTCTCCATCATGGCGGCGAAAACATCGTTGATGCCGGTTGACACCGGATCCAGGTCGGCTGCCCTGGCGATCTCGGATGCCTGCGACAGGAGCGTCACCGCCTGTTCCATGTCGGTGTCGGTGACCGCACGCGCCTGTTCGACCAACTGGGCCACGACATCTTCGGGCTGCCCGTCGAGTACGGCGAGGATCTCCTCCGCGGGGTCCGGGATCCGGATCCCGGCTTGCTGGGCCAGGGTGTCGAATCGCGTCTGCGGGAATGCTTCCTCCAGGAACCGCTCGAAGAACCCGCATCCGTCAATGGCGTCACGAAGGAAGTGTTCGAGCTGGTCATCGGTCAGTCCGACCTCCACCGGCAGCCTCATGGCCCCGCTCAGACGCGCCATGTCCTCCTGCGGCGAGACGATGATGCCGGCCGCCACCGTGCTGTCGTTCACGTTCCACGAGTCGGCCACAACGCACAGCGCCTCTTCCAAATGGCTCGAGGCGTTGGACATCCACTGGATGGAGACGTTCAGCATTCCTGCGAAGACGAAGAAGGAGATGATGCTGTTGTCGGTCAGGGTCAGGAGGGAACCGTCCGGCCGGTCACTCGCCCTCACACCGATGTCGGCCAACGCTCGTTTGATGCGGGGCACCGTCACCTTCGTCGGCCTGAGGATGCCCTTCGAAGAGGTACGGGTTATGGCCGGCCCGGTGTTCTTGGATGCGGTCTTCTTCTCGCTAGGGGAAATGGAAGCTCCTGTCATCAGTGAGCGGACCTTGTGAATCGGCACGGGTCGGGGTCAGAACGTGCGACGACGTCCAGGCCCCACATTCTCCACCGTAGCGATCTGCCTTGAGAGTCATTCGGGTACGACACACCCCGCCCTCGCCAAGTGGGAGCACTCGACACCGAGCAGCCCCCCGGCAAGCTGATCCACATCGCGACATCGGCCCACGATTGCCGGACACACGCTCATCAAAGCTTGTCGGTTTGCCACCAGATCAAAGCTTGACGGCGTATTGCAGCACTTTTGTTTCGCTGTCAAAAGGAGTTTTCCTGTAGAAAGCTATCACATCTTCATTGTCATCTTGTTCGGTGTCGACAAAGATGTCGTGAAAATTATTATTCCTCGCATGGTCCATCAAATGAACTATCAGGCTTTTCCCCACCCCTTGGCCTTGAAAACTCTTCTTCACCCCCAGGTCATGAACATAAACGCTGGGCCTCGCCACTTCATAACCAGGAAGAACGTAGGCCGTCAACCCGCCGACCACTTCGTTTTCGGCCTTGGCAACCACTACCAACAGGTTCTCGTCCCTCAACAGACGCAGGAGATACTCCTCATCGGGGTGATCATGATCACCCCAGTCAAATACCTCCCGGAAAACATCGAGCAAATTTTTGAATTCTTCAATCTCCAGGTCGATGAGTTTGATGTCGAATTCCCGTGCACGCATTTTGCCCTCTCCCGGAGTTGGGTCGCTGTTTTCTGGCATCAAAGCGGCGCCCGCCGCTCAGCCCGCACGGCATTCAGGTCGTCGTCGCCCCAGGGTTGCTCTTTGTCGTGGAAAGCATAGGGGACGGTCCTGCCAGCGGAGTGGGTGGGGTGGATCACGTTTCGTTTCCGTTCTTGTGGACCTAGCGGGAGGCTTGTCGAAACTTGCTCCGGCACTGGCGCGGATGGTCGCGAGCCACGGAGCTATTCGGAGGCGTGCGTGTCCACCATGCCCACGGAGGCGTAGCCTCCTTCAGCTGTCTCGACCGGATGAAGCTGCCCTTCAGGAGGCGGAAACTGCGTACCTGTCGGGGCGGTCGTTGAAGGCGATCGCGAAGGAAGTTGGGATCGGGAATGAGCGGTTGTCGCGCCTCCTCCGCGAGCGCGGAGTCAAGCTACGAAACCAGTCCCCTACTCGGGAAGAGAGACTGCTCAGATGAAGACTCGTTACACCGAGGGCATGTCACTTGAACACATCGGAGCAGTGCTGGGCTACTCGCCTGGCACTGTCAGGGCTCATCTGCTCGCCGCCCAGGTCGTCATGTGCGACTCGCATGGGCGATAGGCCTGCGCGATCAGGCCGATCCGTAATCGTCGGGCCTAGCTTCCACTTCGTCGAACAGTGCGTCGTGAACGAGGAGGCGGGCCTCGGCGCTGAGCGTCCGATCCGAGTGTCAGTCTTCCGCTTACTCGCCGACGTCGATCGCCACGCCGGAGGGATCGTTCCTTCCTTGCTGGGCCTCACCGCAGCTGGCTGGAGCGCCGTCACGGTGCGACCAGCCTCAACATCAGGATCCCTGAACGACTGCCCGAGCGGCGCCCGCTCCACAACACACAGCATCTCGGACTCCTGCGAAGCTACTGCCAACAATCACGGAAAGCCGCGGAACTGGCCGAGCTCCTGGCCACGGCACGCGAGTCGACACGAGAGGTCAACGACCGCACGCTCCCCCAGCAGAACGCCCTCCACAGGTCGGTCGTCAAGCTCCTGATCGAGGACTACGAGGCCGGGGCGTCCACGTACGAGCTTGCCAAGCGGTACAACCTGCGCCGCAACACCGTCCGCGACACACCCCGTCGCGCAGGGTCCGACCTCACCTCCGAGTCGAAGCGCGCTGCCCTCAGCGATGAGCAGAAGGCCGAGGCACGGCGCCTGTCCGCCAACGGGACGACACGTCGCAAGCTCATGGAGATGTACGGCGTGAGCGAGTCGACGATCAGGCGGGTGCTGCGCTGTCGGTGGTGAACAGCACCTACTCCTCGTCGGAAGGCTCAGCGGTCGCGAAGCCCTCCTTCGCCATGATGCGGCGCACCATCGCGAGTGCATGCGCTCCAGGAGCGGAACGCTCTTGTCGCACTAGTCCTCGCAGACTACCTCGGCTGGCCAGAGGCGCACCTCGAGGAATCCGACCCGCTCCGCCGCATCTGTCTTCCCCAGGGCGACTGCCCCGATCTGAGCTTCGATGAGCGGCGGGAATGGAAACAGCGGAATCCGCAGCGCAACTGGTAACGCAAGCGGGCGACATCGCTGGGCGCTTTCCGGTTACCTCGGCAGACTAGGATCATGCATCTTCCAATCCGGGCGCAGGGCACCACGCTGACCGATGAGCAGGTGAAAATCCTCGACGACGAGTTTTTCCTCTCCAATCCGCTCAGCCACTTCTCGTCGCGGGTCTCGATGCTGCTCGAAACCGCTCGATCAAGCTACGAAGCGAGCCCCGAGAACGAACCGGAGTTCTTCAAGACACTTGGTCTTGACAGCGCAGATTCGGCGCTCAAGTTCGCTCCTCAGCACCGCAGCGTCCAAGTCACAATCGATGCGTTGTCTCTTCGCCATCAGGCGGCCGAAGCCCTGACCCGGTTCATCTATGCACGAGCCGCCGCGGCGCCGCGGGATGGCGATGCGAAGTCCACCTGGCTGGCGATCGCCGACAGCCCAACTCTCATGATCAAGGTCATCGAAGCCAACAAGACGGCGCTTGACGCAGACCCGCACCGATTCCTCCAGCTGCTCTTCCCGCCTGGCACTGTCGTTGAGGGGCCGGTTATGGGAGCTGCTGAGACGGCGGTGGCATGGGCGAATCACGCCGTGTGGTTGCTGACAAGCGATGAACTTTCCATCAATGCAGCACACAACAAACTCAAGCACGGCCTGGCGACGTCGGCACGCGGAGACGTGCGAATTGAGTTGATCACGACGCCACCGAACGAGGACGGGACGATCCCCACCAGCGCCTTCGGAGAAGGCAAGTCGATTCCACTCTTCGACCACCCGATGCTCACGTATCTCAGCCGACCGCCCAAAGAGTTGCGACAGGGCCTAGAAGCAGTCTCCCTCCGGGTCGACCTTCCCGTAGTGCTGACCGAGACCTGGATGATGGCGAATGTGTACGCCGCGATGTTCCACATTGCTGCCCGCGAACACTATGGCGAGAACCTCCCGGAGGGCGTCGCCCCGTACCCCACGCTCGTCGTTGGACGGCTGCCAGAGCACGTCATCGGTGGCCGTCCCCTGGGGTATCGGTCGGCGGTGACGTTGCCACCCGATGGGACAACCGCACCGCGCCCGTCCGGGGTCGCCTTCTTCAAGCAGTTCTGGCCGATGATCATTGACTTTGAAAGCAAGCCCGAAGGCGTCGTCGTTGACGGGTAGCCGGGCGGCTCAGATCAGTTGAAATGGAACGTGCGGTACGAGCTCTGCACGTTGAAGCGCCGGCCTTCCTTCCGTCGCTGCAGGAACCCCGCGACGGTGTCAACGTCGTCCGGCCTCATCCCAAGCGCCCGGCACTTCGTCCGCACCTGCTCAACAGTGATCGACACCCAGCGGTCCGGCCGGTTCATCATGTCCGCCTTGAGCATGTCTTCCTCGTTCCACTTCAGACCCGACGAGTAGCCGGCCGCCATTGCCGCGATGTGCTCGAGAATTCCATCCACCCCGTTCGGCAACGGTTCCTGCCGATCTGCTGGCTCCTCGACAGGCTGAGGCTCTACGGTGCGCCCATGAAACAGTTGGACGGGGTTGGCGTCTTCGATCCACTCCGCCGTCTCGTCCTCATTCCACTCGATGACCGCAAGTGCGTCAGCGTCAACGCCCCACAGGCCATTCAGGTGCTTCCGGTTCGGCCAGGCGTGGAGCACACGGCGGCCCGCGAGCGACCCCGTCGAGAAGCCCTTCCATGAGAGATGAGTGACTCCCGATGTCGCCACCAGCCGCTTCAGGATGTCGCTGTGCACCTGCTTCTGCGGCGTCACGACAACGACAGGACCGCCTGGTTGATCCGCGAGCCACCGAATCGCACGCAGGTTCTGCGGCTCGCGAGAGGTCTCCCCCTCGCTGAGCCGCGAGATCGCGACGGGGAACTGATAGGCGTCGGAAGTCATTGCACATCTCCTCGCTTGGGATCGTGAGACTCACGGTATCCGCAGCCCCCGACAGTCCTCCGATTGGTCAACCGACCCGCCTCAGACCTCTGACGGCCATCTTCGATGTCGGAGGGTGCGGGTAGAATGGAAGCACAACAAAACAGTGCTCGTTGATTGAGGTGCCCGAGCGGGAGAGGGTTCGACCCCCTCGCCTTGGCAGGAATCCTTGCAGCAACTGTGACTCTCGCAGCTATTCGTCTTTTTTCTGAAATTCGAATTGACAAGAGGGCGAGGCATCGCATGGAAGCTAATTGGAAAACAAGGCAACACCGCAGCACCAAAACAAGCATCCCGAGAAAGTTCTGGCAGTACCTATTGGAGACAATCTGGGCGATGGCTGCGGGAGCTTCAGTTAGCTCGCTCGGTTCCTGAGTCAACGATCACAAGGCGTCGTTGCCCAGCACGGCGCCCTCATCCGGTCGCACCCCAAGTGCCCGGCACTTCGTTCGCACCTGCTCACCAGTGATCGACACCCAGCGGAGCAGGTAGAGCGCGGGGAAGCGTGAGTTCCACCAGGGACCCACTCCAGGCAGTTACGGTCTTCGACGCGCCTTCTGTCGCCTGGGCACCTTGGCGACGGGAACCACTCCGCGACGCTGCCGAAGCAGGTTTTCGTCCTTCTTGTTCTCGCGAATTTCTAGTCGGCTAAGGATCCGATTCTGAGTATCCGGCGTCCAGTAGACCTCGAGGTGCTTCCGAGCCCGCGTAATCGCTGTGTAGAAGATGCTGTGTGAGATGTTCTCCTCGTTGGCTTCCGTGATGACGATCTTCACCGAGTCGAACTCGAGACCCTGCGCCTTGTGGATCGAGACCGCGTAGGCAATCTGGAATGGCACGATGGTCGTCGTAGAGTCATCATCCTCATCCGTGTCTGGGCGCTCGATGACGTCGAACTGAACCACGGAGTCTCCGACGACGCGGAGGTTCGAGAGCATCGCCTCCCTCGCTGTCACGTCGCGCCCGAGCCCAAGGTCGACGTCGAAGGTGATCTTCCCGGGCACCTTGCTGATCCCGACAATAGCGCCCTTCATGTTGTTGAAGATCAGCGGACGGAAGCGATCCGTCTCATTGAAGAGCACCGGATCGCCAACTTTGTAGTCAGCTTCACCCCAGTCGTAAGCCGGGTTCGGGTTGCTTGCCTGAAGGAATCGGTTGACGTTATTGATCCCGTACAAGCCGTCGTAGTTGAGGCAGAGCACGATCTCGTCGGCACCGTGCCGCCTGAAGAGCGACTCCCCCAGCCCCTTGGAGTACTCATTCTTCGACAGCGATTCTTCGATCCGGTCGTCAAGGTCGCGCACGCGATCCCAGAGGGTCAGGAGCGCCTCGTCTGTCGTGCGGAACGGGTGTGTCAGTTCGTGCACTGACTCCGGCGGGATGTAGGAGCGAATTGTGCCGAACCAGTTCCCGAACTCGATGGACTCGATCTGGTAGACATCACCGACCAGCACCAGCAAGTCGAAGTCGGTGTTGGCGAGCACCTCGAGGAACGCAGCGTTGCTGACCGTACTGCATTCATCGATGACTAGGACATCGAAATGACCTGATGTGTCCCAGTCACCCCGCACATGCTTCGAGATCGTGCTGAAGTGTGCGTTGGGAGCGTCGACGCGGCACTTCAGGTTGTCGACGGCCGGATTGGTGTGCGCCAAAAAGAGCTTCCGCTCACTCTCGAAGTAGTTCGCGATGTGGTTGACCATCGTGGACTTGCCCGTGCCGGCCGCGCCGTAGACGAGAGCGACCTTCGAGCGGACGAAAAGCTTCCGCAGGGCATCAACCTTGATCTCATCGTCAACCTTCTGCGGATCACCGTCCGGAAGCTTCGCATTTTCGTCGAGCCACGCGGCGACGTCGTCCGCATAGTCATCGACGCCACTCGAGGCGATCTTCTGGAGCTGCTCGATGATCTTTACCGTGCCATCCTCGTACCCGACGATGAATACGTGGCCGTTGGCGCGCTGGAGTTTGCGTGGAGCGTGCCGTGGCGTCGGTGGAAGAGCGGCATTGTAGCGCCTGATCAGGTCATCGATGTCTCCGAGGTCTTCGAGGTCGCCTTCGGGTGTGTAGATTACGCCGTGCTGCTCGACGTTGATGCTTACCCGTCGCGCAAGTAGCTCGTGCTTCCTGGTTGAAGAATCGATGCTCGCCGCAAGGTCAGCAAACCTCGGATTGTGCTTCCGGGGCGACGTACAGAACGGCATGGTGTCGAACGGACGGCAGCCGCTTGAGACGTTCAGGCTCGAGAGCCACCCGCACTGATCAACGTCGTACTGCGCCTTAAGGATTTGATTGTTCATCCGCAGCATCAGGTAGCGCAGGAGCCGGGCGCCCGGACGGTTCCGCTGGATGATTGCCCTTGCCGCGTCCAGTGCAGGGAAGATCAGCGGTGTCCGCTGGGCGCTTGCGAGGGTCCAGGTCTTCACCTGGCTGTACGCCGCGTCTGACGAGTCAATGAGGTCGAGCAGACTGTGACGCGTCAGCGTTAGGTACTGCATCAGGTTGCGGTACTCAACTTGACCTGACTGCACCTTGGTCTGCTGGCCAAGGAGCCGAGCAAAGTTGTCGAACTCGCACGGACGGATCGACACCGACCAGTCGCGCACGATGATAATCGGCATCGTCTGACCAAGCACGTCGATCGAATCATTCGCGAGCTCGAGTTGCGCAGCGTAGTAGTCGCTCACATCTATGTCGGTGAAGCCGATGATCCGATCGAACTTGCTCGTCCGATTGTGCGCGAGACTAAAGGTGATCTCGTAGTAGATTCGGCCGCCAATGAAGAAGGGTCGCGAGCTGTTGATGTAGTAGCGCTCGGTCTTGCCAGTCAGCAGGTCGTGCTTTGATGCCTCGATCCGACCAGCGATCTTCTCGTAGTACGTGCGGAGTGCCGGATCCTCACGAAGCGGGAACTGCTCAAGATTCCGGAGGATGTCCAGGCCAAGGTGCTGCTTCGAGAGGTCGCGCGTGCGTAGCAGGTACTCGTAGTACTTGAGCATCAGGCGCTCAGCGGGATCCCGATCAAGGGTGTAGTGCGAGACGCTGATCTGGAGCAGGCCGTGGAAGCGCGTCAGCAGTCGATAACGGGCATCGCCGTTCACTGCGTCCCGGGCAGCATCAAACTGCGTCTGGTAGTTGTACGTTACCGACCGATCCGGGACGTGCGCGTAGACGATCAGGCCCTCGACCAAGTGGCGCAGGTACTGCAGCAGATTCTGTGACAAGAACCCGCGGTCGGTTGTGATCACCGAGATGTTCTGGTCGATCGCGTTGCTCGAGTCCAGAACCTGCTGCTCTACCGTGGCCATACTGAACGACCTTCCGATAGGAAGTGCATCGCTGACGTGCTGAGCGATCGCGGTCGCTTCCCGCGAGCAGAGCGTGTCCTCACTCGACGGTCTCCTCCAGAGCCAAAATCTGACGTGCAACAGCTGTCAAGTCGCGATTCCCTGCCACGGCAACATCAATTTCGCCTGTGTAGACATCATTGTGGTCGCGAGCGGTGAGCTCCCAGGTACCGCGAATCGACGTAAGCGAACGATCCGCGACGACCAGCACGATCTCTTCGTCCTCGGACTCGTAGATTCCCCGTGGCCGCAACTCGCCCACCTCCAGGTTGAGGTCGACCGAACCGCCGTTCTTGTAGCTAATCGAGGGCGAGACGTACGGCATCGCACCCGGCGTGTAGAGCTGGCTCATGTTCACGTAGTTCGGGATGCCAAGTAAGCGCTGCGCCGGCCCCCACTTGCGCGGTGGATGAGGCAACTCGAGGCCAGAGAAATCGTCCGCCCACTCGGGTTCACTGTAGTCGACCGCAAAGATGTCCCCTTCGAGATGAAGGTTCACCTCGACATCGTGGAAGAACGTCGTCGTTCGGTTCATGACCCTGATGACGGCCGGGCGAAGCTGGCTTGATGCGATCTTGGAGAGCGCCGCTTTCCAAGCCGCACGGAACCTGGATTCCCATCGATCGATCGACTCGATGTACTCCTCTTCGGTACGTCGTTCAGGTTCCATCAGCGCACTGTCTACCAGTGACAAGCCATCGATGGCGGCCCTGTACGCAGATAGTCCAGCGAGACCACCTGTGAGAGAAGCTGCATCCGTCGATCGCGGTTCAGGTCTCGGCATCGCATCGATGAGACGCGCACGCATCTTGCTCAGGTACTCGTCGACGGTGTTTTCCTCGTCAACAGTTACGGAGGCAATCTCACCGAGTACCTCAACTGCGAAGTCAACTTCAACTTGTACTCCTACCGAGCCACGCTGAACCAGAAGATCGAGCTCTTCAGAGTTCGCTTCCCGCGTCTCGCCATCAGCGCGGATGTAGATGCGACCATCTTTCAGAGAGTCACCACTCGCGCGGCACGGGAACGGACCCTGTCCGAGCTTCGGCGGATCCACGATGATCACGAGCACTTGGTTTGTCGATCCCTCTACAGGCACCCAAACGATGTCCCAGCGCGGTCCGGCTGCGCCGACGTACTTCTGGATAACCTTCGAGATCTCCATCATTTCGACTGGCGGTATGCCCGTGACAGCGCCCTGTGCCACGCCGATGATCATGACGCCGTACCCCTCGAAAGCCGTGGCCGCCACGTCCGGCATGCGATTTGCTGCGCCGAGGATGAACTTCGCGATCTTTTCCTTGTCCCTCTTCGTCGATAGATTGAGCGTGCTCTTAAGTTCGAGGTAGTGCCGCTCAGCAAAGTCACCTTGTTCTGCAACTGCGGCGACAAGTGCTTGGGCTGCCAGAACGCCTCGCGGCGCACGGGTTATGTCCAGCTCAGGCATCAGTCGGCCTCCCCCTTAGCGAACAGTTCCGCCTGCTCAAGTACCAGTTCGACCGCCTTAGCCTCAGCGTCCGGCGGATAGTCGTAGCGCGCTAGCAGGCGACGTACCTTGGAGCGCATGGTGGCGCGGACGGAATCCTTCAGGTTCCAGTCGATTGTGACGGACTCGCGCACCGCTTTTACCAGCTTCTGGGCGATCTCCTTGAGTACCTCGTCGCCAAGCTCGAGCACGGCGGCATCATTCTGCACGATGGCGTCGTAGAAGGCGACCTCGTCCTCGCGAAGTCCCAGTGCATCGTGACGCTTTTGGTCGTCACGCATCTGTTTGGCGAGCTTGACCAGTTCAGCGATGATCTCCGCCGTCGTCAGTGAGCGGTTCGTGTACCGGTTGATCGCCTCGTCGAGCAGCTCGGAGAACTTCCGCGCCTGTACAAGGTTGGTGCGCTGCACGGTGCGGATCTGGTCGTTGAGTAGTCGCCGCAACAGTCCCATCTGCAGGTTCGGCTTATCCTTCTCCGCGAGTGAGTCGAGGAACTCGTCACTGAGAATGGACAGCTCGGGCGTCTCGACACCGGCGAGCTTGTAGATGTCGACGACCTGTTCGGCGGCGACCGCCTCATTGAGTAGCTGCCCCAACGCGGTGTCGATCTCGACCGCACCGGAGCCGCCACGCCCCGACTCGGGGTTCTGGATCTTCAAGATGGCCGCACGCACGTCGGTGAACAGGCGCACATCGTTGCGGATCGCGGCCGCCTCGTCACGTGCTCCCGCCAAAGCGAAGGCCTTGGCAAGTGCGAGCACCTGGTCGTTGAACCGCTTCGTGCGGTCGGGGTCGGCCATGACGAAGTCGAGCACCTTGGCGCACTCAGCCAGGCGCTGGGAGGCGGTAAACGACGGCGAGGAGTCGTAGTCGACGCCGTGCAGAAGCCCTCGGATGATGTCGTGCTTCTCCAGCATGATGGCAACCATCTCGTCGATCGGCACGCCGGCCTGGTCCCGATCGGAGGGTGAGTACTCCTGGAGCGCCGCCTGGAGATTGGTGAAGACACCGATGTAGTCGACGATGAGGCCACCGGGCTTGTCGCGGAAGGTGCGGTTGACGCGGGCGACGGCCTGCATCAGCCCGGCGCCCTGCATGGTCTTATCGACGTACATCGTGTGCATGCTGGGCGCATCGAATCCTGTGAGCCACATGTCCCGGACGATCACCAGCTCGAGCTCGTCATCGGGATTCTTCGCGCGCAGCTTGAGGTCCTTGCGGACATCCTTGGAGTGGATGTGCGGCTGGAACTCAGCAGGGTCGGCCGCCGACCCCGTCATGACGACCTTGATCTTGCCCTTGGCAGGATTATCCGAATGCCAGTCCGGGCGAAGCGCCACGATTTTCTCGTAGAGCCGCACCGCAATGCGACGGCTCATCGTGACGATCATGGCCTTACCGAACAGCGCTTCGCGTCGCTTCTCCCAGTGCTCGACGATGTCGCGAGCGATCAGGTCAAGTCGCGAATCCGCACCGACGATAGCCTCCAGTCGCGACCAGCGAGACTTCGCAGCCGTGGCTGCATCCTCCTCGACGGTCTCAGTGATCTCGTCCGCCAGCTCGTCGAGCGCGGCGAGGTCGTCGTCGGACAGATCGATCTTCGCCAGACGCGACTCATAGAAGATCTTGACAGTCGCGCCGTCCTCGACCGCACGAGTGAGGTCGTACACGTCGATGTAATCCCCGAACACCGAGCGTGTGGACTTGTCACCAGACTCGATCGGCGTGCCAGTGAACCCTAGGTACGTAGCACCCGGCAGCGCATCGCGCATGTGCTTCGCCAAACCCGAGCGCAAGCGTCCGTGGCGGTCCAAGGATTCCCCAAAACCGTACTGGCTGCGGTGTGCCTCGTCGGCCACGACCACGACATTGCGGCGATCAGTCAGCACCGGGTTGGCATCGCCATCCTCACCAGGTGCGAACTTCTGCAGCGTCGTGAACACGATGCCGCCCGACGCTCGCTTCAACTTCGCCCGCAGATCGGTACGGGTCGAGGCCTGTACGGGCGTCTCCGGCAGGATGCGGGCCGGAGCGAAGGTCTCACCGAAAAGCTGATCGTCGAGGTCGTTACGGTCAGTAATGAAGACGAGCGTCGGGTTCGCCATGCGAGGATCACGCATGATCTTCGCGGCATAGAACACCATCTCGAAGCTCTTGCCTGACCCTTGGGTGTGCCAGACGACACCGCCACGACGATCGCCATCCGGCCGTGACGCCTGCACGGTCGACTCGACGGCGGCGTTCACCGCCCAGTACTGGTGGTATTTCGCCACGCGCTTGACGAGGACCCGCGTCGGCTGCCCGGTGGTCTTGTCCGTGGCGGTCTCGTCGCTGAAGACAATGAAGTTCTGCAGCAGATCAAGGAACCGCTTCGGCTCGAACACCCCCTTGATAAGCACCTCAAGAGCGGGGCGATCGCTCACGACCTCACACCCCTCAATCGTCTTCCACGGCGCGTAGTGTTCGAACGCCCCGGCATAGCTACTCATCGCCGCCGAGGTGCCATCGGAGATCACCGTCACGGCGTTCGGCACGAAAACCGACGGGATGTCGTGGCGGTATGTCTGCATCTGGTTCCACGCTGACTTCAACGTCGCATGCTCAGCAGCCGGGTTCTTCAGCTCCAGCAACGCCAGCGGCATGCCGTTCACCAGCACCAGGACGTCAGGCCGGCGATTCTTATTATTTTCTACAATCGTGAACTGGTTGACCGCCACCCAGTCGTTGTTCTCCGGAAGCTCGAAGTCGACCAGCCACAGCCGCATCGTGCGCAGCGCACCATCCGCATCCCGGTGCTCGACGGGAACACCCTCGGTGATGAGCTGGTGCAGGCGGTAGTTCTCATCGATCGGGCTCTGCGACTCCGCACGACGCACACGCGCAAGGGCGGCGTCGATCAGGTCAGGGGCAGTCCCTGGATTGATCCGTCGGATCGCCTCACGCAGTCGATCCCACAGGAAGACCTCCTCGTAGGAGTCACGCTCCGCTCCTGGCTCACCCGGCGCGATTTCGGGGCCGTGCAGGGTGCGGTAGCCCAGCTCCGCGAAGTATTCCAGCGCCGCCAGCTCGACGGTGTTTTCGTTAAACGCGTTCACGATGCAACCTCCAACGTCGATTCATCCACCCAACGCGCCAACACACTCAGCACGGCCAAGTACTCCAAAGCTTGCTGCTCAGACATCTCCTGATCAGCTTCATGCGCAAGCGGATTACGGATACCAGCGAAAACACCCTCGGAAAACATACGAGCGCCACGCTGCACGGACTTGAACGTGCTGCTGCCGTCGTTCTTCATGCGGTAGAGACGGGGCTTACCTGCTGCAGGCGCCTGCTCGCTGAACGCCTGGTTGAATAGATCCGTCTCGCTCACATCGCGGCGACCGAGTTTGTTCTGCGTCTCGGCATTCAGCTTGCGAATCGCGCCCTCGACCGCCTCACGGTAGTGTCCCGAACGCCACAGAGACGAGGCGCCGTCCCAGATCCATGAGTGCAACTTTGCGGCCGACAGCTCTGGTGCGTCATCCCCAAGGTTTTGCTCAATCTCGGCCTTGCGTTCCAGTAGAGATTTCGCGCGTAAGCAAAGCGGACGCACTTGCTTCCATTCACCCGTAGCGCTGCTCAGCAACGCCAAGTTGGCGAGTACACCGATTGGGAGTACTCGACGAACGATCATTTCTACAACTTGTAGCTGCTGGGTGATCTCCTCGGAAGAGGCTGCCGTCTCGTAGAAGTCGATGAGTCCGGCCTCATCTACATATTTCTCGGCCGTCATTTCAATGAAGCGATCGAGTTCTTGAATGGCCCATTCGGTGTTGAGGCTGGTCATGATGTGGCCTCTTCGTTCGGTATACGTATACGCCCGGAGAGCAGTTCGGGAAGAAGGACGCTGCGGAGCGCAGTCAGACGCTCCGACTCGACGCGCAGGCGCTCGGCACTCATCAGCAGCGCGAGCGTCGATTTCTTTACTTCTGGGGCGACACTCCTGAAATCAGGCACTTCGATCGCAAGCACGTCATCAGGCCTCACCCGCTGGTGGCTTCCCGATGTACCAGTCACACGCTTCGGTAGTTCTTCACGGAAGAACGGATCACGAAGCGCAAGCCATACTGCCGCTAGCTCCAGCTCGTTCTCAGCCGTCACGACCAGAAACTCGGTAGATGCAAGTGCCGGGACCTCTGACGCACCGGAAACCCACCACGTTCGATTGAATCGCGGGTTGAGCCGTGAAAGGAGAATTGCGCACTGCGGCACTCTGAGCTTGTTGCTCATGATGGTTGATGCAGCGACCCGCTCAGGTCGAGCCCCGGAGTCGAACGCCGGAAGGCTGAAATGCTCAACAACCGCATCGCCCAGCTTGGACGGGTTCACCGATTCCTTGCGCGAGATTGCGATGGTTCTCAGCGGCGCGATCTGAAACTCTCCGCCGAACTTCTCTGAGTACGCATCGATCAGATCAGATATAAAAACAATGGCGCGTCGGTTCGACTCAATCTTGCCGTCGAGCGCGCCTAGCGTCGCGGCGATGGCGCGCTGCTCCTCGATCGGAGGCAGTGGAACTGGGAAAGTTTGAAGATGACCTTTGGTAATCGCTTTACGCGTCCCACCAGATGAGTGCCCCAGCATGTAGTCCTTCATCAATGGCAGAGACAGCCACTTTTGCAGGAAACCTGGATCGATCTTTCCGTTCGATCGCACGATTGCCACGTGCTGGTTGACTCTTGCAGGCAGGACGGTTTCGGGGACTATGACAGTTCTAAGAATCGAGTCTCCAGTGATATTTATCAGAACATCGCCAGTCTCAACTGTTGCACCGCGAAGCGCTGTGGCCGCCTCTCGGCTCAGGAATGCCAGCCCTTCCGCTTTGAACTCATGGTCGTGAACATTCTGGCTACGAATCAACGCCGGACCCGATGCTACATAAACGGAGCTTCCTCCTCTGGGCGTTGCACCACTACCAATCTTTGAGGTGACTTCAGATAGCCTTGCCACGCCCCAGGAAGCTGGCAGCTTGAGTCCCAGTCCCGGCAAAGTCGTCACGACAGCTTCTCCAGACGCCGTCGAACCTCGTCCTCCAGCTCACGCCCACGCTCGAACTCCGCGAACAACTCTGTCTTAAGGCGTTCGATCTTCTCATCGATCGGCTCGTCGTCAACTTCTGCCTCGGCGGCGCCAACGTAACGGCCCGGCGTCAGCACGAAGTCGTGCTTCTCGATCTCATCAATCATCGCAGCCTTGGCGAAACCTGGTATGTCCTCATATCCGCCATCGTGATTGCGCCAAGCGTGGTAAGTATCCGCGATTTTCGCAATGTCGTCATCCGGCAGCACGCGTAGGCGGCGCGACTCCATCGTGCCAAGTTTACGGGCGTCGATGAACAGTACCTCGCCGCGCCGCTCGCGGTGGCCATTGCCGTGCCGGGCCCTGGAGACGAACCACAGTGAGACGGGGATGCCGGTGTTGAAGAAGAGCTTGTCAGGCATCGCGACGATACAAGTCCACGAGGTCGGCTTCGACGAGCTTACGGCGAATCTCACCCTCGCCACCGCTCTTCGACGACAAAGAGCCGTTCGCAAGAACGAAACCCGCCGTGCCCCTCGGGCTCAGGTGGTGAATGAAGTGCTGCACCCAAGCGAAATTGGCGTTTCTCTGCGACGGCGTGCCATATTTCCAACGATGATCGTCCGCCAGTTTGGGGGCCCACCAGTCAGAGATATTGAAGGGTGGGTTGGCGATGACAAAGTCCGCGCGCAGGTCCGGGTGCAGGTCCTCCGTGAACGAATCAGCTGAGCGCAACCCCATGTCCGCCTCAATGCCCCGCAGCGCGAGGTTCATCTTTGCAAGCTTCCACGTGGTGTCTGTGAACTCCTGGCCATAGACGGAGATATCGGTGCGCTTACCACCGTGCGCCTTCACGAATTCCGCCGATTGCACGAACATCCCGCCAGAGCCCGCTGCGGGGTCGTAAACCCGGCCCTTGTACGGCTCGAGCATCTCGACCAGCGTCTTCACCACCGAACGCGGCGTGTAGAACGCTCCAGCATCCTTGCCGGTCTCCTTACCGGCGAACTGACCGAGGAAGTACTCGTACACCCGGCCGAGCACATCGTCGGCACCGTGATCGTCTGTCTCCGTGAAACCGATAGAGCCGATCAGGTCGACCAGCTCACCCAAGCGACGCTTGTCGAGACCGTCGCGCCCGTAGTTGCGCGGAAGCACACCACGCAGTGACTGGTTCTCCTTCTCGATGAGATCCATCGCCTGGTCGATTTGCTGCCCGATCTCGGGCTGCTTCGCCACCGACTGGATATAGCCCCATCGCGCCAGCTCCGGCACCCAGAACACATTGTGGCTGGTGTACTCGTCGCGATCTTCGAGGAAGTCCGGCAGCCGCTCCGGCTTGATGCCCTCCGCGGCGAGTTCAGCCTCGAGCGTCGCCCGTCGCTCTTCGAAGCGGTCGGAGATGTACTTCAGGAACACCAATCCCAGCACGACATGCTTGTACTCGCTCGGTTCTTGGTTGCCGCGCAATTTGTCGGCAGCCTCCCAAAGGGTCTGCTCGAGTGTCTTCGTCGGTTTCGACTTCGCGGCTCGTGCCATGCTGTGGGTCTCCTCTGCGCCGCAGGGCGCGTCTTAAGTTGTGCTCTCGGGGCGTGTCCTACGCTACCGACGACCACTGACGGGACTGCCCCCTTGTCGTTGGACATGGGGTGGTTTATGCGGCGGTTGCCAGCATAGTGGTTTGGGTTTGTTTCTCGTAGTTGGTTGGGGGTAGGTAGCCACACTGGAGGTGGCGGCGCATGGTGGCGCATGGTGTTGTAGCGGGTCAATCATTTGAAGCTCTGGCTGCGGCAGGTGACCTCTTCGGGCCAGTTCCTACGCTGATGACCAGGTCGGGTGTGGGCGTGTCTGATGGTTTGTGTAAGTGGGGTGGTCTCGTCTCGAAGGAGAACAGACTGTGACTATGACGAAGGCGAATCCGGATCGTGAGGAGCGGCGCCGGAGGCAGAAGGAGATCGCCGACCAGCTCAAGGCTTCGGGCGCGTTGGATGAGATCTTCGCGAAGATCGATGCCGGCGAGGCCCTCACGGGCGAGCAGGGCCTGATCGGCGGGATGCTCAAGGCTGCGCTGGAGCGTGGTTTGGAGGCGGAGTTGACCGAGCACGTCGGCTACGAGCGCGGCGCTGTGGAAGCGTCGCTGCATGAGAACTCCCGCAACGGTATGTCCCGCAAGACCGTCGGGACCGAGATCGGTGACGTGGAATTGGCGATCTCGCGAGACCGGAACGGCACGTTCACGCCGATGCTGGTGCCCAAAGGTCAGCGGCGCCTGGACGGGCTTGATGGCATGATCATCTCGCTCTATGCCGGCGGCATGACGCTGCGTGATATCCAGCACCATCTCGCCTCCACGATCGGCACCGAGATCAGCCACGAGACGATCTCGAAGATCGTCGACCAGATCGGCGAGGAGATCCTGATCTGGCAGCAGCGGCCGCTGGAGGCGCTCTACCCGGTGATTTTCCTCGACGCGATCGTCGTCAAGGTCCGTGACGGCGGGCACGTGCGCAACAAGGCCGCCCATCTCGCCATCGGCATCGACATGGAGGGCATCAAGCACGTGCTGGGCATCTGGGTGCAGGCGAACGAGGGCGCGACGTTCTGGGCGGCCGTCTGCGCCGAACTCGCCGCCTTCGAGGCGACCGAGCTGGGCAGGCGCTACCCCTAGACCAGCAAGGCATTCCGTGACGCGTGGGAGCGGTTCACGCCCTTCCTCGCGTTCCCGCCCGAACTGCGGCGTGTGATCTATACGACCAACTCGATCGAGTCGCTCAACTACCAGCTGCGGAAGGTGACCCAGGAACCGCGGCCACTTCCCAAACGATCGCGCGGTCGTCAAGCTGCTCTGGCTGGCGATCTGCGACATCGAAGACAAACGAGCGCGTGACCGGGCGAAAGAGCGAGGTCTCCGCGCCGAGCAACGCAAAGCACCCGGACGCCTCGTCGAGGGCCAGGTCACGACGAACTGGAAACAGGCACTGCAACAGCTCTCACTGGTCTACCCCGACCGCATCAACCCCCACCTCTGACCACCATGACCGCGAACGCTTACACAAAGAACTTGACAGGCTCTCCGGCAACGCTTCACCATGGGCCATGACACCTGGAACCTGACAGCAACCTCCGAAACCAGGTAGCCGTCATCGACCGACAAGCTAGGCAACCCGCAAACGGGCACGCGGGGTCAAGGCCACGTTAGCGTGAGACACAAGAAGGCCTTCCTGGCTTGACGGAACTGTCGCAACTCCCACTCAACCAGCAAGACATCCCGTGCGTTCACAACACCGGATCACACTCCTTCAACCAGCCTGTCCAGCCAGTACGGCTAGTCGATCGTCAGGGCGAGGAGAAACCCAGTGGCGCCTGCCTGCAAGGCTCTGTGTTGTCTTCGTCAAAATCACTCTTCGGGTTTGATCGCCTCGGCCGTCAGTACGAATTGTATGTACGCAACCACGCGCCAGGTTGCCAACGACGCGACTCCCAGAGCACCCAGGGTCAGAGCCCACGCCAAGGTTGGGTTCAGTGAGGCCACGGCGACGCCACCCAACGACACCAAGGCACAGAGCAGCACGATCGAGATGACCCATATCCATGCCCGCTGGATCTGTCTACCGAACCTTCCTCGCGCACGCCGGATGACCGGAGCGGAGGACTGGTAGATCATGCCGCACCCGAAGGTGCCGAGCGCGGCCATGATCGCGATGACAGCCGAAGCCGCGGATGCGAAAGAACCAGCCTGCTTCAGGACCGCCTCGGGGAGCCGGAGAGCCACCAAGGCGATGAATACTCCTGCGAGGTCCGTAGTGTTGTGATTCGGCCACCAGGCCTTAGTCTTGCGCACGCCGCCTCCTCTATGCCTCGGCGGCCTTGACCGCCTCTCTGATCCGATCGTGCCACCCGACACAGACATTTTCGAACACAGATACGAGGAGCTTCGGGTCGACCCCGCCCTCCAGCAAAGGGATCCCGAATTGCTCGATCAGCTTATGGTCAAGCAGGTCCAATATCTCGCCTTCTGCCGTTACTACCTGCATCTTCTTCTTTTTCGCGCCGGGCCACAGCTTGCACAGATTAAGAAAATTCTTCAACAGACCGGTGGCATTTCCATGCTGCTTGGGACTCTTGACCTTAACCTGCAATTCTATTGCAATATCGGCCCCCACGAGACTGGCGACTTGAATCATCGTGTCGCCGATATTTTGCGTCTCCAACCTTTCGTACAGCAAATCGGGTGGTGCTACATCTGCCCTGATTTGTGCGCTTTGGATCCGGGCAGCTTTTTTGAACTCTTCAATCTGCCCGGGCGAGCTGATGGGCCGAGCCAGCCAATAGTCTCGGTCACCCAAAGGGTGAAGCAGGTTAGCGAGTCCCGCGCCGGCATTTGATCTAGGTGTCCCTGGCGGACCGGACATGATGGCGAAAGCGTTTATATCGTTGTAGAAATACACGTGATTCACCATGGCAAGATAAGTGTCAACATCCTCTAACTGAACTGGCAATATCTCGTCCGAGCCGCTTACCTGCCGCACTTGGGCATCACCCATAGATTTGGCAATGATTGCCGAAGAAGAACCGCGCATATTGAAAGTGTATTTGACTTGGTTCCGATCCTCGAAATTGAGCACCGGGTCGGTAGCGTTGACGGCGTTTCTGAGTTTGTCCGCCCATGCCACGGGGCGATACTTCGTCAAGCTCTTCGAATGATGGGGTACCAGGTGAAAGAACTGCGCTTTCACCCACTTCGTCTTCGGCGCGCTTTCATCTTCATTCATCGTCGCCACCCCACTTCTGTACATCCGCAGCCTCCTCAACAGTCAGGGCTGACGTCCGCCAGCTGGGCATCTTCTCGGTCACGATTCATCCCACATGTCACCCAACCCCGCCGCGGGTTTCTTCACCCCGCGAAGGAGTCGCCGTTGCGCAGGTGCATACAGATGCGCGTGTAGCCATGTGTCGCTCAGATCCCCCGCCTTGACGACGTGCAGCACCACATCGGCCTTCAGCTGGTTGCCCTTCACTGTGGCACGACAGCATGCCGTAACGCCCTCTTCGGCACACGCCTCCAGCAAGGGCAGGAAATGCTCCGAGGAGACCGGAGTGAGCTGCCCCACATCCTCGCCATAGATACGGACCCCGACCACGGTCTTGAGGCTGCGAGCCTTGGCAACCTCTAGTCGGTACAGCTCCGCCACAACAGAGCGCTCACTGCCACCATCGAGCAGTGCGGCCACCTCGCTGAGATGCTTTTCCTCACCGGTCACCTGGATGTTGCCGCCCCGGGGCAAGAGCAGGCGGGGCTCATCCGGGAGCGGCCCAGGCGGATGGATTCCCGCGGGGGTTGGGAGCGATGGTCACACGGGAGCGGAAGTCTGCGCCATCAAGGAACCCCCAGAGGCGAGCGGGAACTTGGAGCGCCAACCCTTGTTCCTTGAGTTTCTGCAGCGCTGGGGCCAGCTGGAGTAGACGGTCGTCAATGGCGTTGCCGAGCCACAGACCGTCGATCACCACAGCCGGGTATGGACTTCCCGCCGAGGGGACAAGCAGTGCAGGTTCGTTGGTGATGGTCTCGGGGGAGGTGACACGGCCTTTACGCGTGGCGAAGATGGTGTGGATTTCCCGGCGATGCAGATGCTCGAACTCGATCTCGCATGTCGCCGACGGCGCATCCCAAGGGGCGTAGGGCCGTAGGTTAACGGCCACAGGTGGCAGGTTGTAGGCAGTCAGGTCTCGGAGCGGGCCCCTGATGGGCCGCGTGGAATCTCGATCACTCCGGGTAGTTGCGCAGTGACGGGCACGATCTCCCCGTCCCAGTCGGTGCGCTGCCCTGGCTCGATAAGGATCCCGGTTGATTCGCCCTCCGCGCCGGACACCTGGACCCAGCCGCCCCAGACGGGCGGGGTCGGGAAGGGCCAGCGGAAGGTGTACAGCTTCCGACCCAGCAGGTTGATCGGGCGGGTTTCGCCCAAGTCCCGGTACAGAATCCGGACATAGCGAGGATTCCGTCCTGCCGCACTCGCCGCGGCCTTTTTTCGGCCCCTGCTAAACAGCGATTTTAGTAGCCCCATTTCATCCCCTTATGAGCACGGTTGACTACATTTCGCACGTCAGCCTAACGGACGGCCAAGCTGGATGTGCAATCGGGATCAGCAGGGCTCCCAGTCGTCGTCCGACTTTGTCAATGGCCGGTCGTCAGCAGTCCACGTCGCAGACTGCGCCTGCTCCAGGAGGCCTACACCGCTGCCTTGGAGCGCAAAACCAAGGAGCGAGAGACTGCGTCGATCAGACTTCAGCGCGAAGCGGAGAAGCTCGCCGCACTCCTCGGCCCAAAGGATCTCCCAATAGGGTGCCTATCCTCTCTCGGCGACACCCGAAAGCTGAGCCTCGAGGAGTAGGCAGGAGTCACCGAGCTGATACTGCGACCACTTTGCTTCGTCCTTGCAATGACACACAGCGTCGTCCTAATCGGCGCCGAGCAGGATCACTAGCCCGGCGCCCCAGCCCTAAACATCAGCCGCTCCCCAACGATCGACGCACACAGGCCTTCACTCTTTCGGGCGGAGGTCTTTTCGCATTTCCCGGGGACTTTTTCGGGGCCTGACTTTCAGCACCATTCGGCATCATCGGATATCATCCGGCGCTATAGCGTTTCCCCTTGTCGAAGCGTACTTCAGTGCCTGGCAAGGCTCTTCGCCGAGTTGTTTGGGGACGAGCCGGCCTGTAAGCCGGATTTTGTCTGACGGTGACCATCCATCTGAGGCCCGCCGTTGCCGGTGGGCTCCTGCAACCTACCCGGAAACCTCGCGCGAGCAGCGCTCAGACGGTTTCCG
>ERZ772968.331-NODE-331-length-23902-cov-17.461945_pt1 | contig 23902 bp, 24 predicted proteins | sample MGYA00580674_ERZ772968 | MGnify/ENA primary metagenome ERZ772968 (study PRJEB29015, sample SAMEA2737940) | human oral metagenome | biome: human oral; feature: human-associated habitat; material: dental | place: China | collected 2138 ...
ATGATTCCTCTCTTAACCCATCATTATACCCTTTAATAAATTCACGTGCAATATTAACAGATTCCAGCTTAGATGTATCGCTCGAAAGATCCTCAACAAGAGTGCCTAATGCTTCTCCTTTATCGTCTGCCCAATACGTTTTATAAACATCTTGCTTTTCACCTGCACTACGATGTCCAATTAAATAGCGAGTCATGCTTATCTGCTTAGTCTCTGTGCCATCTTTCCACTCTAAAGTAGAATTCATGAATTTACGAGCAGGAGCTTTGTCTGGTGCGTTGTCCATGGCTTCATACATATTCTGGAGGTAGTCCCAAGACCGACCATCTGCAAGCATTCCAGCCTCTTTTCCTGCACTTTTTCCGGTATCAGAAGTAACGACGCTATCGTTTAAGTCATAGTTTTTTGTAATGTTGTGCGTCCCATTTGACCATAGCTTTCGCTACAGAATTCTTCCCATCAACACCGTTGAGGAAGTGATCGCCAACGGAAAGCTCAGGATGAGCCTTCGCCCCGTAAGCAAGGTATTGACCTAAAAGCTCATAGCCGCGGCTTGGCGTCACCGTACCAACGCTCCGCCCGCTCTGCTTCGACGCCGGTTTTTCATCTGCAATCATCTTTCCATCAGGAAGAAACTCCTTCTGTCCGTATTTGTTGAGTGCTGCTTGGAAGTTTGAGCGCCATTGGCGGACGGTTTTCGTGCCGTCCACCGTCAGGGCGTTGTCCAGGGCTTTGAACCCGGTGGTGGTGCCGGTATCCGTTGTCGAGCTGCCGCCGGTGGCCAGAATCAAACCCGCCCCCATATTAGCCGTGAAAACCTTCAAAAGCGCCTTATGAGAATCCGACACCCCAGATCCCCTGACAGCCGCGGTAATCGAATAGAGTTTCTCTGCGCCGATGTGTCTGATGAGCATGGTGGCGAAGTAGGGGTCGCTGGCCAGACGGGCCCCGTAGGTCGCGTTGAACTGACGCACCGCCGCCTGGCTGGGCAACCCCGTCTTGCCATCGGTCCGGTCGATCAGCGCTGCCGCGGCCGGAGCATCCGCCTGAGCAGCAGCCCACCTGCTCTGCGCCGCCAAAATCCCCTTCGTCCCCCCGAACAACGCCAAACCCACAGCCGCCCGCGACGGAACACTCCGCCCCCACCAGGCCCCGCACCTGAGGGAACCACCGCATCAATCGCCGCCTTCAACTTAGCAGCCGTCGACGCCGCCGCCGCATCAACCGCCTCCACCGTCCTATTATACGACCGAGCCTCATCCGCCTGACACTCATCCAACTGAACCCTCAAATACGCCTTCTCCATTTTCATTAGACCAGCTGCATCTATAATAGGTTTAGATTTCATTAAACCAGTTGCATCCGTAATAAGTTCAGTGAAATTCTGACCGCTATCCGGCAATTTCACTTCTGAAACGGCCTTCTTATACCAGGCGATATTCGCATCCCACTTCTCCTGATGAGCAGTGATCTGCTGCGCCAAACTATCACACACCGCCTGATACTCATTCAACGCCGTCACCATACCAGCGATCGCCTCCTGAGTCTTCCGCACAGCAGCCTGAATATGACGAGCCTCATGAGCGAAAGCCCCCGCACTCTCACCAACCCACCCCACAATACTCTCACCCACCGTCATCACCTGAGTATCACTCATCGCCCCAGCAATATGATGCAACGCCTCAGCAATACTCCCCACAGTCGTCATCCGCTCCGGCTGCGGCAACGCCCGCACCCCCGGCGCCAAACTATCCACAACAACCAACTCCTCACTTTTAAGGCTTTCATTACTTTTGAAGCTCTCGCCGAGCGGCGAGCACGACACTTGACTATGCCACCCGGCCGCCTGACCGGGCTAAAAACTCCAACGGGAATAGCCGCTCCCCACGCGCCGATCACGACTCGCCCGCAGACCGCCTGCCAGCCCCACCGGTCCGAAAGACTCGATCCGCCCAACAAGAACACTCAACCGGCCACCGCCAACCCCTCCTTCCCGAGGAACCCAACGCCGTCATTACATGAACACGCCCCAGCCTACACACCCACCACACCAACCGGAAGACACACACCACACCCGAGCAGCCACCCACCCCCACACCCCCACCACCACGCCACTCCCCCAAAACGGGAACCACTACCCATTGACACAATGGGAAACATGCGCTACGAGAATACCTCGCAGGACGAAACGCGCCCCCGGGACCGGTGACTCGCCGCGAACCAAGCGGTCCCAGCCCTGCGGGGCGATCGAATAGACGCCAGTGCCCTTCTCCGCCACCCTGCCGCCCAGGCTGGGCTGGAGCCAGGCCAGGGCGAGGGCGACGAGAACCGGGACCACCGCCCGGACAACCCGCCTGACAGGCGTCAACTCCTCAACCCCACCCCTACAAAACCGCCGTACCGCAACGCGCCTCCAGCCCGGCACCCACTAGAAAGCACGATTGACGGAGCCTCCGCGAACCCCGCGCGGCCTCGAGGGCCCGGATTCGGCCGGCAGGCGGCCGCGCGGCCGGGCATTCGCCGCCGTCGGCGGGTTAGCATCCCCCGTGTCGGGTCGGTAAACTTTTTCGCAAGGCACATCGCGTGCCTGTACGCATCCGACCCGAACACGGCAGCGGGGCAGCGAAGCCCCCGGGAGTGATCCATGACTGAGAGAGTCCGCCTGGCCGATCTGGCTCGCCAGGCTGGAGTGTCCACGGCAACCGTCTCGCGCGTCCTCAACGGCAAGGAGACCGTGGCGCCCGCGACCCGCCAGGCGGTGCTCACCGCCCTCGACCTGCTCGGATACGAGCGTCCCGAGCGGCTGCGCCAGCGCCCCGGCGGGCTCATCGGCCTCATCGTCCCGGAACTGTCCAACCCGATCTTCCCCAGCTTCGCGCAGAACCTCGAGACGACCATGGCCGCCAGGGGATACACTCCCCTGCTGTGCACGCAGACAGCGGGCGGCATCACCGAGGACGCCTACGTCCAGCTCCTCCTGGACCAGCGCGTCTCGGGGATCATCTTCCTCAGCGGACTGCACGCCGACTCTAGCCTGCCGACCACCCGCTACGCCCGCTTGAAGGAGATGCGGGTCCCCTTCGTCACGCTCAACGGCGCGCACGAGCAGATCGACGCCCCCGACGTGTCCACCGACCACACCGACGCCGTCGCCCAGGCCGTCCGCCACCTCATCTCCCTGGGACACACGAGGATCGGACTGGCCCTCGGCCCCGCGCGCTTCACCCCCTCCCAGCACAAGGAGCAGGGGTACCGGCAGGTCATGACGTCCCTCCTGCCGGACTCGCCCCTGAACGTCGCCAACACGCTCTACACCGTCGAGGGCGGGCAGGCGGCGGCCGGCGAACTCCTCGACGACGGCTGCACCGGCCTGATCTGCGGCAGCGACGTCATGGCGCTGGGGGCGATCCGCCAGTGCGAAGGGCGCGGCCTGCAGGTGCCCGCCGACGTCTCCGTCGTCGGCTTCGACGACTCGGCGCTCATGGCCTTCTCGTCGCCGCCGCTGACGACCGTCCGCCAGCCAGTCCGCGCCATGAGCGAGGCGGCCGTCTCCCTGCTCCTGTCCATCATCGACGAGGCCCCGGTCTCCCAGGCCTCGCTCAAGTTCCACGCCGAACTCATCGTCCGCGACTCCACGGCGTCTCATTCCCCTCCACCGCACCCCCGATCCTAGGAATCAGCCATGCCCCGTGAACTCCACCGCCCCACCCTCCCCCGTCAGTGGTGGTCCGACGCCGTCATCTACCAGGTCTACCCGCGCTCCTTCGCCTCCTCGCATTCGGCGGTCGGCGACCTGCCGGGCATCACCTCGCACCTGCCCTACCTGGCCGAGCTCGGCGTCGACGCCGTCTGGCTCTCCCCCTTCTACCGCAGCCCCCAGAAGGACGCCGGGTACGACGTCGAGGACTACCGCGACGTCGATCCGAGGTTCGGCACGCTGGCCGACGCCGACGCCCTCATCGCCCGCGCGCACGAGGTGGGGCTGAAGGTCGTCGTCGACATCGTCCCCAACCACACGAGCGACCGGCACGCCTGGTTCCGCAGAGCGCTGGAAGCCGGGCCCGGCTCGCCCGAGCGGGAGCGCTACTGGTTCCGGCCCGGCCGAGGCGACGGCCCGCCCAACGACTGGCAGTCCGTCTTCGGCTCGATCGCCTGGACGCGGGTGTGCGACCGCCCCGACGCGCCCGGCTCACCGTGGCAGGACGACACCTCCTGGTACCTTCACCTCTTCGACTCCTCGCAGCCGGACCTCAACTGGGCCAACCCCGAGGTCCGAGCGGAGTTCCGCGACATCCTGCGCTTCTGGCTCGCCCGCGGCGTCGACGGCTTCCGAGTCGACGTCGCCCACGGGCTCGCCAAGGACCCCGCACTGCCCGACTGGCAGCACCGGGTCACCATGGTCCGCGGCGACGCCGCGGACACCCCTCCGGCGCCGATGTGGAACGTCGGCGCGGTCCACGGTGTCTACCGGGAGTGGAGGGCGGTCCTCGACGAGTTCGGGCCCGACCGGATGCTCGTCGCCGAGGCGTGGCTCGCCCCCGCCGCCGAACTGGCCGCCTACGTCCGTCCCGACGAGATGAGCCAGGCGTTCAACTTCGAATTCCTGGAATGCGGATGGGACCGGGATCGCCTGCGCGAGGTCATCGCGGACTCGCTGGCGGCCATGGACGCCGTCGGGGCGCCGACCACCTGGGTGCTGTCCAACCACGACGTCGTCCGGGCGACGTCCCGGTTCGGCATGGCCGACCCCACGGGCAGGCCCGACGGGATCCGCGCCGAGGACCCGCAGCCCGACGGCCGCCTCGGCCTGCGCCGGGCGCTGGCCATGCATCTGCTCATGGCCGCCCTGCCCGGATCCGCCTACATCTGGCAGGGGGAGGAGCTCGGCCTGCCGGAGCACACGAGCCTGCCCGACGACGTGCGGGAGGACCCGGCCTTCTTCCGCACCCGGGGCCGGGAGACCGGCCGCGACGGCTGCCGCGTCCCCCTCCCCTGGGTCGGCGACGCGCCCGGATTCGGCTTCTCACCGGAAGGCTCGTCCTGGCTTCCCCAGCCCGCGGACTGGCGCGAGCTGGCCGTCGACGCGCAGGTGGCCGACGAAGCCTCCACCCTCTCGTTCTTCCGCAGGATGCTCGCCCTGCGCCGGCGGCTCGGCTTGGGGCACGGCGGCCTCGCGGACGTCGCCGGCGTCCGGGCCCGCGGCCTGCGCTACCTCAACACGTCGCCGCGGCGCGAAGACGTCCTGGTCCTCACCGCCTTCGACGAGCCGATCGACGTCCCCGACGGCTGGCGGGTCCTCATCTCCTCCGCCGAGGTCGGCGGCTCCGCCGGCGGGCCCGGCGCCGTGCCCGCCGATGCGACGGCCTGGCTGGTCCGAGAGGACAGCTGACCCGGCGCCTGGCCGCGGGCCGTCGGAGGCCGACCCGGCCGGTTTCCGACGCCCGAAGGCGCAGCAGAAGCCCGCGCCCGGACGCCCCGTCGATCGCGTCGGCGGGGCGTCCGGGCGCGGGGCGGTCGGGACCGGCTAGAAGAGGGCGTTCGCCAGCGCTCTGCGCGCCTCGGCGACCAGCGGCTCGGCCGAGCCGACGACCTCGAAGAGCTCGACCAAGCGCTTGCGGGCGTCCTCGCGCTCCTGCCCCGACGTCGCCTTGACGACTTCGATGAGCCGGGCGAAGGCGGACTGGGCGCGACCGTAGGCCACTTCGACGTCGGCGGCGGCGAGCTGGGTCTCCACGTCGGTGAAGGGAAGGCTGCTCGCCCTCACCAGGATCGCGTTCGGGTCGGTGCCGGTGACCCTGGACATGAGCTCGGCCTGCGCGAGGCCGTAGGCGAGCTCGGCGTTGCCGGGCTCCTCCCTCAGGGCGGCCCTGAACTCGTCCGCCGCGCGGTGGAAGTCATTGGCCTCCATGGCGTCGAGCGCCGCGCGATGGTGCTCGGAGATCTCGGGCTCGGGCTCGTCGGCTCCGTCCTGCCCGTCGAGCACTCCGGTCATTCCGTACTGGGCGGCTGTGGCCAGGACCTGGTCGATCACCTTGTCGATCTCCCCGTCGGCCGGCGCGCCCTGGAACAGCGGCACGGGCTGGCCCTGGATGAGGGCGACGGCCGCCGGGACGCCGGTCACGCGGAAGGCCTGGGCGACCTCCACCGCCGCGTCGACGTCGACCCTGCCGAGCTGGAAGCGCCCCCCGCGGCGGACGGCGATCTCCTGCAAGCGCGAGTCGAGCGCCACGGAGGCTTCCGAGCGGGCGGAGTAGAAGACGAGCACGACGGGGAGCTTGGCGGAGACGTCCAGGGCGCTCGCCATGGACTGCGCCGTCACGTCGACGACGACGCCTCCCCGTACTTTCGACGCCGCCTCTCCGCCGCCCGCGGGAGGGGCCGACAGAGAAGAGAGGTCCACCGCTCCGTACATTCCCAGAGATTCCGTCATCGTATCCTCACCCCACTGACGTCAGCTGCGGAATCGACGAGCCGACGAGTCTGATCGTCTTGTCTTTGGCGTTGGCCGGCGGCACGTGGAAGGCGACGAGCATCGTATAGGACGACGTCGTCGTCCCCGTCACGTTCACGCTGCCGGAGGCGTTCCCGGTCGCCATGACCCCTTGGATGCCGGTGAGGGTGATCTTCCCGTTGGGCTGGGTCAGGCTGTGCTGGATGTTGTAGCCCATCTCGCTGACCACGAGGGCCCCGCCGTCCTCGGTCCGCACGGAGTAGATCTCCTTGGGGTTGCTGCCGAAGACCGTGGACACCGTGCCCGATGCGCTGACCGACTTGGCGTTCTCGTCGTGCGCGGCGGCCAGCTGGGTGCGCAGCTTGTCGTTGGCGAAGGTCAGGCCCTTGGCGTCCGAGCGCGTGTTGTTGAGCTGGACGTAGGCGGCGACCGTCTGGGCCGGCCCGGCCGCCAGTCCCTCGTTCGCCTCGGCCCCGATGAGCTCGAGCCCCGACTTGCCGACCTTCACGCTGGGGAGCGTGGCGCCCGCCTCGACGTAGAGCGAGCCCCACAGAGCCCAGTTGTTGCGGGCCGTGGACTGGAGGAAGACGTCGAAGCTCGGCAGCGTCGTCCCCTTGACGGGCTCCATGACGCTGAATCCGAGGCGAGGAAAGGACCCGTCGCCCGAGACGGCGATGCCCTGCCTGCTGGTGAGGGTCGACAGCTCCGTCAGCGTGTAGCCGTCGTTGAGGATCCCCTTCAGCTTGTACTGGGCGCTGCGGATCGTCTTCATCGGCCCGGTGACGCGGGCCGTGAGCGCATCGGCGTTCAGCGAGCCGTCCGCCTGGGATATCGCCGTGAAGACCTTCTTCTGGACCTTCCCGAAACGCTCCGTGGACATGGCCGGATACGCGACGCCTGTGGCGGCCTTCGGCTTGGGGAGCTTGGCGTCGTTCCCGCCGCAGGCCGCCAGCGAGGAGCCCGCGAAGGCGAGCGCCAGGGCCACGGCTGTGCTCTTCTTGTGCATATCAGTCCTTACTTCTTGCCTTACTTCTTGGGCCGGTGGTCGTCGTCGGCCTCCCGGGGGTCGGGTTCTTCGTCGTCGACCACGCGCCATCGGGACTGCCAGGCCCCGTCTCCGAGCAGGGCCGCCGACGCGGCCTCGGAGATGGTGGGGATGCCGTCGGCTGTCGGCGTCTCGTCGAGCTCGGGGAACGGCATGTCCCCTCCGTCGGCGATGGGGGTCCTGCTCCCTCCGGGAGCGTTGAGGACCAGTCGGTCGCCCGCGGACAGGTCGCGGTTGCGCAGCTCCTCGCTGCGGGGGCTGGCCGCGAGCACGCCGGCGCCGAACGCGTGGCCCGTGGCGGTGTCATGGTCCGCGCGCGCGGTCTCCCCGAATCCGGGAGCGGCCGAGCCCTCCGGGGGCCGGAAGGCGCGGTCCGGCCCGGGGCTGCGGTCCATCACCGTGGTGCGGTCCGGCCTGGGGCCCTGGTCCGGCCTCGGGCCGCCGACGTGGCCGCGCCCGCTCTCGTCGCCCCGGCGGCCGTCCCGTCCGCGCGACCCGCCCGCCGAGGGCAAGACCGTCGTGGCCGCGCCGGCCCTGGCCGCGCGGCGGGCCTCCTTGCGCTCGCGCACCGCCAGGCGCTCCTTCCGCCGGCGCCCGTCCTGAGCCGCCAGGACGAGCAGCACGACGCCGAGGAGCGCGAGCAAGACTCCGATGACCATGACGGGCACGGTGGTCGGGCGCTTCTCCTCGAGCTGCCACGTCAGGGAGACCTCCGGGGCCTTGCCCTTGTCCGTCGTGGCGATGAGCGAGATGGCTCCCGGCTTGTTGACGTCGTAGACGGCCTCGACGACCTTCCCGCCGGTCTTGGTCTCCAACCACATGTCCGAGTCCTTGAGCGCAGGGATCCCCTCCACGGTTCCCTGCGAGCTCTTGGTCGCAAGCTCCTTCCAGCTCTTCAGACCCGTGATGCGGGTCGCTTTGACGCCCTTGACCCAGGCCTCCACGTCCTGGGAAGTTCCGAACGCCACAGTGACATTGGATCCATCCACACTGGCCACTCGCACCTTGACTTTCGAGTCGGCGGCGTCTAGGACGCCGGGCGCGGTGTAGACGTAAGGCGTCGATCCACCCTTGGCCACGGCCTTGGCCTCGCCGTCGGACTTGCCCAGTATTCCCGTGGCAAAACCCGCTATCGCAACGATGAGGCCCAGTACGCATAGCGCGATGCCGGCGATCTTTCGCATATTCTCCCTCTCGTCATCCGAAGGTGTTCCGCGTGTGTGTCGTGAGGCCGGCCGTCGCGGCGGCGGTCCGCCCGGGAACGTCAACCCTCAGTTTATAACGTTTCAATAACGATACCGTCTCACATTCACTGGAACGGGTTAGGTACATCACCCTCCTTCCTCGTATTCTAGTCATGTTGGGATGAAGCCGAGTCTCTCAGCCATGTGCACGAGTTGCCGGCGCCTACACACCCCCCTGCCACAATCTGGAAAGGCCAAACAATGGTTGAGGAAATCGCACGATTCCCCGTCGTGCGCCGTGGATACGACCGGGCTCAGGTCGACGAGCAGATCCACTCGTTCGAGGTACAGCTCGAGGAAACTCAGGAGAAACTGGACGAAGCACGCACGCAGGTGTCCAACCTCGACTCGAAGGTCCTGCGGCTCTCGGGAGAGCTCGCGGACACGCAGCGCCAACTGCGGGAGAACGACCGGCCGAGCTACGGAGGCCTCGGATCGCGCGTCGAACGCCTTCTCCGCTCGACGGAGAAGCAGGCCATGGACGTCATGGCCCAGGCCAATGCGGACGCACGGGCCATCGTCTCGCGCGCCCAGGCCCAGGCCGCCGAGTTGGCCGCCTCCTCCGAGTCCGAAGCCCAGGAGACGCTCGCCAAGGCGCGCTCCGCAGCCGAACAGCTCCGCAACAATTCACGCAAAGAGGCGGATGCGCTGTCCGCGAATGCCCAGCACACGGCGGAGGAGCTCGTCTCCTCGGCCGAGCGCGAGGCCGACCGCGTCCGGGCGCTGGCGACCAACGAGTCCTCCACGCTCCGCTCGCAGACCGCCCACGAGATCGAGCACATGAAGGCGGGCCTGGACGCCGAGTTGGCGGACATGCGCACGTCGACCGAGCAGGAGATGTCCACGCTGCGCGCCGAGACCGAACGCGAGGTCAACCGCCTGCGCACCGAGGCCAACGAGGAGGTCGCCGCCCTGAGGGCCGCCGCCAATCGAGAGGTGACGACCATGCGCGAGGAGGCCGCCTCCGAGCGCGCCGCGGCTGACGCCGAAGCCCGCCGCCAGACCGAGAACATGGTCGCCGACGCCGAATCCCGCGCCGAGGACGCCGAGCGTCGCCTGGTCATCGCCACCCAGCGCGCGACAGCCCTGACGGAGTCGAGCAAGCGGGAAGCGGCCACGAGGATCGCCGACTCCCAGCACGAGGCCGAGGAGCTCCTGTCGGCCGCGCGCGAGGAGGCCCAGCGCATCCGCCAGGCCGCTGCGACGAAGGCCGCCGCGCGCACCGCCGAGGCGGACGAGCACGTCGCTTCGCTCCAGGCGCAGTGCGACGCCCTGACGTCCTATCTGGACGACATGCGCGCCATGCTCGCCCCCAACGAGTCGGGGCTGGTGCTCTCCAACATCATGGAGGCCGCGGGGCTGAAGCCCGCCCCGGTCGCCGCGCAGCGGCCGGCGTGGATGGACGAGGTCGCGGAAGGCGGCGACGCCGGCGAGGACGAGGCGGTCGTCGAGGCGGTCGAGGACGCACCGGTCGAGGACGCCGAGCCCGCTCCCGCCGAGGCGAAGAAGGAGCCTGAGGCGAAGAAGACGCCGAAGGACGCCAAGCCCGCCGAGGCGAAGAACGCCAAGAAGGCGAAGAGCGCCAAGGGGTCGAAGCCGGCCATCAAGAAGGTCAGCTGAGAAACCGCGAATGCGCGTGAGGGCCCGGAGCGTTCCGGGCCCTCACGCATGCGGGTGCGTCTTACGCATCCGCGATACCGACGGGAGCCGTGGCGGTGCAGGCGTGTCTCACACGCGTGCGCGGTACCTCCGCCAGCAGGAGGAGTGCCAGTGCCTGCGCGAGTCGATGCCGTACTGGGCTCCCCACAGCGTGTCCTCGGTCCACACGACGACGTGGTCCTGGCCGGCGGGGATCCTCTGGTTGCAGTCCGGGCACACGTAGTCCTTGGCGCCCGAAGGGATGCGGCGGACCTTGTATTCGACTCCGTCCCGGCCCGTCTCGCGTCTGACGCCGCCCATAGCCGCCCGTTCGTCGATCGGGCGGAAGGGCCTGGAGTGCTTCTTCGATCGTCGCATCGCAGCCCTAGAAGAGGCGGTCTTCGGGGTTGTCGAGCCCGCGCATCTCGTCGTAGTCGAGGACGAGGCAGTCGATCCCCCGGTCCTCGGCGAGCACCCGGGCCTGGGGCTTGATCTCCTGCGCGGCGAAGACTCCGCGCAGCGGAGTCAGGAGCGGGTCGCGCCCGAGCAGGTCGAGGTAGCGCGTCAGCTGTTCGACCCCGTCGATCTCGCCCCGCCGCTTGACCTCCACGGCGATGTGGCCGCCCTCCCCGTCGCGGAGCATGAGGTCCACGGGTCCGATCGGCGTCGGGAATTCGCGGCGGACGAGGCTGACCCCCTCCCCTACGCGCTCGACCTGTTCGGCGAGCAGCCTCTGCAGATGCGCCTCGACGCCGTCCTTGACCAACCCGGGCTCTGCGCCCAAGTCCATGCTGTGATCGCCGAGGACGTCGTAGATCCGGACGACGAGCCTGCCGTCGGCCTTCCTGTGGCTGACCTCCCACACCTCGGCGACCCCCTCCTCGGCTTCGACGTCGGTGGGAGTGCGGACCTTCAGGGAGCACGGGGCGCTCATCCAGTTCAACGGCTTGTACGAGCCGCCGTCGGCGTGGACGAGCACCGAGCCGTCGGCTTTGACCATCAGGAGCCTGACCGCCCTGTCGAGGTGTGCATCGAGGCGGCCGGAGTAGTCCACGGAGCATTCAGCGAAAACGACGCGCATACCGAGCAAGCCTACCCGAGGTCGGTCGGCTCTTCCGAGGGGGCCGCCGCGTCGATCCAGGAGACGAGCCCCGCGAACGCGAGGGTGGGCATGAACAGCTCGTAGCGTCTCCCGCCGAAGGAGATGTCCACGATCGACATCTCTGGCGAACCGGCGTCGGACGGCACCCTGTGGCTTCCCGCGAGTTCGAGGCCTTCGCGGGAGAACACGAAGGCGGGCTTGAGGTTGGCGGCCTTGCGGGGGTACCAGACGATCGCGTGCCCCTGGAAGGTCGCGATGCCGGTCCGCCACCGCCCGCCGATGGGCCGCAGGGCGCACTGGACGGCGCCGTACTTGGACAGGAGGGCGCGCAGCCGCAGCGTATAGGCGATCACCACGAGCAGGGCGAAGACCAGCGCGGCGCACAGGATCGCGGACACGTACCCCAGTGGACCCATATGCCTCCTCTCGTGTCTTTCGACCCTACTCCGAATGCCCCTTGTCGGACTGCTCGACGACCACGTACACGAGGTCCTCGTCGACGGTGACGAAGCCCCCGTCGACTTCGAAGACGAGGTGGCGGCCGTCGCCCTGGAGGACTTCGACCCTTCCGGGGCTCAGGAGGGCCATGAGCGGCGTGTGCCCCGGAAGGACGCCCATGGCGCCGTCGTGGGACGGCACGGAGACGTGCCCGGACTCTCCGGCCCACACGCGTCCCCTCCTGTCGACGATCTCGACCTTCATGAGCGCCGCGTCCGCGGGCATCAGCCCTGCTCCTTCTCAAGCTTGCGCCACGCCCGCTCGATGTCCTCGATTCCGCCGATGTTGAAGAAGGCCTGCTCGGGGATGTGGTCGTATTCGCCGTCCGCCAGGCGGCGGAAGGCCTCGACGGTCTCGTCCACCGGCACGGTCGAGCCCTCCACGCCCGTGAACTTCACAGCCGTGTAGGTGTTCTGCGACAGATACTGCTGGATGCGCCGGGCCCTGGCAACCGTGACCTTGTCCTCCTCGGAGAGTTCGTCGACGCCGAGGATGGAGATGATGTCCTGCAGCTCTTTGTTCTTCTGGAGGATGGCCTTGACGCGGGTGGCGACGTCGTAGTGCGCCTGGCCCACGATCTGCGGGTCGAGGATGCGCGAGGTGGAGGTCAGGGGGTCGACGGCCGGATACAGGCCGCGCGAGGCGATCTCGCGGGAGAGCTGGGTCGTGGCGTCCAGGTGGGCGAAGGTCGTGGCCGGAGCGGGGTCGGTGTAGTCGTCGGCGGGCACGTAGATCGCCTGCAGCGAGGTGATCGAATGCCCCCGCGTGGAGGTGATGCGCTCCTGAAGGGCGCCCATCTCGTCGGCAAGGGTCGGCTGGTACCCGACGGCCGAGGGCATGCGGCCCAGCAGGGTGGAGACCTCCGAACCCGCCTGGGTGAAACGGAAGATGTTGTCGATGAAAAGGAGGACATCCTGGTTCTCGACGTCGCGGAAGTACTCGGCCATGGTCAGGCCGGACAGCGCCACGCGCAGGCGCACGCCCGGCGGCTCGTCCATCTGGCCGAAGACGAGGGCGGTCTTGTCGAGGACCCCGGCCTCGCCCATCTCGCGGATGAGGTCGTTGCCTTCGCGGGTGCGCTCCCCCACTCCCGCGAACACGGAGACGCCGTCGTGGTCCTGGGCCACGCGCTGGATCATCTCCTGGATGAGGACCGTCTTTCCGACGCCGGCACCGCCGAACAGGCCGATCTTGCCGCCCTGGACGTAGGGGGTGAGCAGGTCGATGACCTTGATCCCCGTCTGGAACATCCGCGTCTCGGGCTCGAGCTCGTCGAAGGCCGGCGGCTTGCGGTGGATCGGCCAGCGCTCCTCGACCTGAAGGGGCTCGTCGCCGTCGAGGTTGAGGCACTCGCCGAACACGTTGAACACGTGGCCCTTGGTCACGTCTCCGACGGGGACGACGATGGGGGCCCCCGTGTCGGTGACGACGGCGCCGCGCACGAGCCCGTCGGTCGGCTTCATGGCGATGCACCGGACGATGTTGTCTCCGAGGTGCTGGGCGACCTCCAGCGGCATCTCGTAGGAGTTCTCGCCCTCGCCCTGGGTGGACAGGTCGACGTGGGTCGTCAATGCGTTGTTGATCTCCGGCAGGGAGTCGGCCGGGAACTCGACGTCGACGATGGCGCCGATGACCTGGACGATGCGTCCGGTTCCGGGGGTGGATACGAGCGTGGCGGTCATGTCTCTCCTTCGCGGCGGGTTTACGCGTCCTGCTTGAGCGCGTCTGCGCCCGAGACGATTTCAGTGATCTCTGTGGTGATCTCCGCCTGGCGGGCGTTGTTGGCCATGCGGGTGTAGTCCTCGATGAGCTTCTGGGCGTTCTCCGTGGCCGAGTGCATCGCCTGTTGGCGCGAGGCGAGCTCCGAGGCGGCGGCCATGAGGAGAACCGAATGAATGCGCTGGCTCACGTACATCGGCAGCAGCGCGTCGAAAATGTCCTCCGCCGAGGGCTCGAACTCGAAGAGCGGGCGCGTTTCCTCCGGCCTGTCCCCCAGGTCGTCGACCGGCCCGCGCTCGTCGTCGTCTTCCGCCTCGACGACTTCGAGGGGGAGCATATGGCGCACCTGGACGATCTGCCTGACCATCGAGACGAACCTCGTGTAGACGACGATGAGCTCGCTGACGCCGCCGTCTTCGGGCGCCGCGAGATAGGCGTCGAGCAGGGTGGAGGCGACGTCGTCGGAGACGCCGACGTCGGGGTTGTCGGACTTGCCGGTCCACGACTTCGCCACCTCGACTCCCCGGAACCTGTAGTAGGACTCGCCGCGGCGCCCGCTCACGTACAGAACGGGCTCCCTGCCTTCCGTCCGCAGCTCCTCGACCAGCCGGTCGGCCTCGCGAAGGACGGACGAGGAGTAGGCGCCCGCCATTCCCCTGTCCGAGGTGACGACGAGGACGGCCACCCGATTCGTGTCCTCGCGGTGGGTGAGCATGGGATGGTTGAGCTCGTGGTCGTGGAGGGCCACGGCCGCTATCGACCGCGTGAGGATCCGGGTGTAGGGATCCAGGCCGCTCGCAGCCTCTCGCGCCCTGCCGATGCGCGAGGCGGCGATGAGCTCCATCGCGCGGAAGACCTTCTCCAGCGTCGCCGTCGCCCTGATCTTCTCCTTGAAGACCCTCTGTGCGCCCGCCACGGTCAGCCCCGCTTCGCCCGGACGATCTGCTCTTTGGCGACCTCGGTCTCCACTTCGACCTCGCCCTCGCCGTCCGCGGCGACCCCCTCGGCGACGAGGTACCCGCGTGTGAATTCCTTGACCGCGGCGCGAAGCTCTTCTTCCGTCTCCTTCTCGAGGAGCCCGGTGTCCGCGATCTTCTCCAACACGCCGGTGTTGTGGCGCAAATAGTCCAGCAGACGCCTCTCGTAGTCGTGGACCTTGTCCAGCGGAAGCTCGTCGAGGAAGCCGTTGGTCCCCGCCCACACCGAGGCGACCTGGTCCTCCACCTTGTAGGGCGTGTACTGCCGCTGGCGCAGCAGCTGCATGAGGCGCTCGCCCCTGGTCAGCTGCTGGCGCGTGGTCGCGTCGAGGTCCGAGGCGAACATGGCGAACGCCGCCTGCGCTCGGTATTGGGCGAGCGTGATCTTCAGCGTTCCCGCGACCTTCTTCATCGCCTTGATCTGGGCGTCGCCGCCCACGCGCGAGACGGAGATTCCGACGTCGACGGCGGGGCGCTGATTGGCGTTGAACAGATCCGACTGGAGGAAGATCTGCCCGTCCGTGATCGAGATGACGTTCGTGGGAATGTAGGCGGAGACGTCGTTCGCCTTCGTCTCGATGAGCGGCAGCCCCGTCATCGACCCCCCGCCCATCTCGTCCGAAAGCTTGGCGCAGCGCTCGAGGAGGCGCGAATGCAGATAGAAGACGTCGCCCGGGTAGGCCTCGCGCCCCGGCGGGCGGCGCAGCAGCAGCGAAACCGCGCGATAGGCCTCAGCCTGCTTGGAAAGGTCGTCGAAGACGATGAGCACGTGTTTGCCGTTGTACATCCAATGCTGGCCGATGGCCGAGCCGGTGTACGGCGCCAGATACTTGAAGCCCGCGGGGTCGGACGCCGGAGAGGCGACGATGGTCGTGTAGTCCATCGCGCCGGCCTTTTCGAGCGTTCCGCGGACGGAGGCGATGGTCGAGCCCTTCTGGCCGATGGCCACGTAGATGCACCGGACCTGCTTCTTCGGGTCGCCGGAGAGCCAGTTCTCCCTCTGGTTGACGATCGTGTCGATCGCCAGAGCCGTCTTGCCCGTCTGACGGTCGCCGATGATGAGCTGGCGCTGGCCGCGCCCGATCGGAATCATCGAATCGATCGCCTTGATGCCGGTTTGCAGGGGCTCGTGGACAGATTTGCGCATCATGACGCCGGGGGCCTGCAGCTCCAAGGCGCGGCGGCCCTCGACTCCCTGGATCTCGCCGAGCCCGTCGAGCGGCCGTCCGAGCGGATCCACGGTGCGGCCGAGGTACCCCTCGCCGACGGGAACCGAGAGCACCTCTCCGGTGCGCCGCACTTCCTGGCCCTCTTCGATCGAGGAGAATTCGCCGAGGACGACGACGCCGATCTCGCGCTCCTCCAGGTTCATGGCCAGGCCGAGGGTTCCGTCTTCGAAGGTCAGCAGTTCGTTGGCCATGGTGCCGGGAAGCCCCTCGACGCGGGCGATGCCGTCGGCGGTCAGGGTGACGTGGCCGACCTCCTCGCTCACGGACTTGGCGGGCTCGTAGGAGCTCACAAAGTTGTCGAGCGCCGCCCGGATCTCCTCGGGCTGGATGGTAAGTTCAGCCATTCCTCTTTCCTTAACTACGTAGGCGGTGGCCGCCGGTTACTTGATGACGGCGTCCTTGACGCCCTTGATCCGCGTGGCGAGCGTCGCGTCGATGACGTCGTCGCCTATGTGTATGCGAATGCCGCCCACGGCCGCGGCGTCGATCGCGACGTGAACGGACACGTCTTTGCCGTAACGCGCTGAGAGGATTCTCTTCAGCCGTTCTTCCTGTTTGCGGGTGAGCGGGCTCGCCGCCGTCACGGAGGCGACGAGCTTGGATTGGATCTCCGCCGCCGCATCGACATACCCGGTCAGCGAAGCGGCCATCGTCGGGAGCGGCGCCCGCGCCACGGCGCGGCGGATGAGCGTCAGCGTGGGCGCTCCAACGTGCTTTTTCCACACGCGGTCGGCCAACGCGCCCCTGCGCGCCACGGAAACGGCGTCGTCGGACAGGGCGATGCGCAGGTTGCGCTCCTCGGCCAAAAGCCTCATGGCCCGATACAGTTCGCCCTCCGTTTCGCCCAGCCTTCCGGCCGAATCGGAGTGCGCGAGCACCGATTGGACGCCGAGGAGCTCGACGGAGTCGGCGATGTCCGCCTCGTCGGCCCACCGATCGCGCACGAGCCCGACGACGAGCTCGGACGTCTCCTCGGAAAACCGTGCGGAGAAGAGGTCGGAGGCCAAACGCGCGCGGTCCTCCGCCGTACGGCTGGAATCCGCAAGCGAACGCGCAAGCTGGGCGGACGCGCGAAGAACGTCGGCTGCGGAGAAGGCCTCCTCGCCGAAATCGAGTCCGCGCGCGCTCTTTTGCCGCAAAAGCGCGCCCCAGCGGTCCTTTGCACGCTCGTAGGATTCCCGGCTGACTGCACGCATCTACTTCTCCTTCGGCCGCTGTCCGGCCGGGGCGCTCACATCCGCCTCGAGCTCGTCGAGGAAGGAATCGACCACGGCGGAAGAGACCTTGGGATCGAGGGCCTGCTCTCCGACGATTCGCCCGGCCAGCTCGGCGGCCAGCGATCCGACGTCGCGCCTAAGCTGGGTTCTCGCGAGCTTCGCGTCTGCCTCTATCTGGCGCTGAGCTGCGTCCGCGACCCTCTTCGCCTCGACGGAGGCGTTCTTCTTGGCGTCCTCGACGATCGTCGCGGCGTTGCTCTGAGCGGTCTCGCGAATTCTCGCTGCCTCGCGCCTGGCCTCGTCTACCTCGTCCGCGAGCGCGGCCCGTTCGCGGGCTGCCTCCTCGCGGGCGCGCTCCGCCTGGTTCAGCCCCTCGTCGATCTTCTGCGTGCGCTCGTCGAGCAGCCGCATGAAGGTGGGCCAGGCGAACTTGAAGATCGCCAGGGCGACGATGACGAACGAGACGGTTCCCCAGACCAGGTCGGCAGTCGCCGGAAGTATGAGGGAGTGCTCGGAAGCGGTCGTCATGATCAGGAGCCGAAGGCGAAGCCGGCCACGAAGCCCAGAAGACCGAGGGCCTCGGTGAAGGCGATCGACAGGAACATGTTGACGCGCAGGTATCCCTTGAGCTCGGGCTGGCGCGCCGTCGCTTCCTGATTCTTCGCGCCGATGAGTCCGATGCCGATGCCGGGGCCGAGGGCCGCGAGACCGTAACCGATGGTGGCGATGTTGCCGATCATTTCGAGTTCCTTTTGTTCGGTGGATAAATCAGTGTTCTATGGACAGTGAGATGTAGGCCGCGGCCAGCAGGGCGAAGATGTAGGCCTGCAACGCGGCTACGAAAGCCTCGAAAAGCGTGAAGACGACCCCTGCCGCGAGGGTCAGGGAGCCTAGGGCGATCCCCATTCCCCCGCTCATCGACAGGTAGAGGTAGTGGGTCCCCAGGAAGCAGAGGACGAGCAGGAGGTGCCCCGAGACCATGTTGGCCAGAAGTCGGATGGTCAGCGTGAGCGGGCGGATGACGAAGGTCGAGAGCAACTCGATCGGCGTCATGAAGAGGTAGATGGGTTTGGGCACGCCCGGCGGGAAAAGCTGTTCCTTGAAGAAATGGCCGGCGCCGTTGGCCTTGATTCCCGCGTAGAGGAAGGAGACGTAGGCCACGATCGCGAAAATCAAGGGCATGCCGATGATGGACGTCGATGCGATCTGCAGCCCGGGAATGATGCCCGTGACGTTCATGAATAGCAAACCCATGAAAATCGTGGCCAGAAGCGGCTGATAGGGTTTCGCCCTCTCCCCGAGGATTTCGTGGCCCACCTGATTGCGCGAAAAATCGAGAATCGACTCGAAAGCTCCCTGAGCGCGGCCGGGCACGAGCTTCGCCTTCTTGTAGTAAAGGAAACAGAGAAGGAAGAGCACGGCGACGGCGATGAGCCGGACGAGGACCACCCGGTTGATCGCAAAAGGCGTCCCGCCGAAGAGGATGGGGTCGGGAAAGAACTCGTCGATCGACGGCGCTTCGAAGTCGCCTGAGGCCAAGACCCGGCCGTTCGCCAGAGCCGTGAACGCGTTCGACACTTCCTACCCCTTCGTTGATCCGGCAGCGTGGTTTGTCTCATTCGCACCATACACCACTCGCGGGAATGCCCGCGAGCACGTACACCTCACGATGTTACGCCCTGAACCGAGAGAGGCGCCACATGCCCGCCGAACCGGAGCGGCGAGACACTCCCCGTCGATCGAAACGGACGCGAAATGCCGGGCAAAACGGAGGGAAGACGTCAAGCAAAGCGGAGGGAGGACGTCAAGAGGGGACGTCGTCCGCCTCGTCGTTCCGTCCAGCGTTCCGCCCTTCGAGGCCTTCCCGCTCTCCAAAGGCTTCCCGCTCTCCAAAGGCTTCCCGCTCTCCAAAGGCTTCCCGCCCTTCCAGGCCTTCCTGTCTTCCAAAGACTTCCCGCTCTCCAAGGACTTCCCGCTCTCCAAAGGTTTCCTGCCCTTCAAAGCCTTCGCGCTGCTTCAACGCTCCCCACGAATCGATCGCAAGGGACACGACGACGCCGACCGCCACTGCAGCGGCCAGTGCTCTGCGATTGAGGCCCGCCCAGCTGTCGAGGACGGTGAAGGCGCCGAGCACCGCCGCCATTTTCAGAACGAAGCCGAAAGCCATCGCCGCGCCCGAGCACCGGCGGGCGGCCACCGCCGTGAGCGCGCCCGCCGCGCCGACCGCCGCCGCGGCGACGGCAATCGAGCGGGCGACGTCAAATCTTTCCGCAGCCGCGAAAACGCAGGCTCCGAGGCAACCGAGCACGGCCATGGCAGCGAGGTTCCACAGAGCGATCGTCCGCAGCGTCCTGTCGGCGTCCGCCATCCGCCCGCCTTACGCCCCTCGCCGCGCATCGGCGCGCCTCTCGACGCGTTCGACGCCGTCTTCCGAGCTCGCTGCGCGCTCTTGAGTCGCCGCGGGGCCGCGCGGAACGTCGGCTTCCGTCTCAACCTGGATGAGCTTGTGCCTGGCTGCGCGCCGGGATCGCGGCAGCAACGATCCGCCGGGCGGCTGCTCAGTGCGCCGCGACGGCGCTCCGGACGCCGGAGGATCAGCCGGGCGAGCCCCGGGTTCACGCGAATCGGCGTGCTTTCCCCCCGCCCGCTGAGGAGCGGCCTCTCGAGCTCTCTCCGGCGGGGCAGGCCCTCGCGGCGGTTGCGGCGCCGCCGGCGCCGCGGCCTTCGTCCGCTCTTCGCCTTCCTCCCGCTCGGGGAGGGCAAGTTCCGCCCCCTCGGCGCCGGAAAGATGGGCGTCAGCGCGGGAAGAGCGGACGTCCGCGCCGGAAGGACGGGCGTCCGCGCCGGAAAGACGGACGTCGGCGCCGGAAGGACGGGCGTCCGCGTCGGAAAGAGGGGCGTCGGCGTCGGAAGGGCGGGCGCCTCCCGCAGGCGAGCGGGCGTTCGTCGCGTCGGCCGAGGGGATCCGCGTGTCGTCGTCTGCGTCGTCCCCGCGCCTGCCGAACTGATGCCGTGTGACGAATATCCCGAAGATGAGGCAGACGAAGGCGACCGTCCCGACGATTCGCGCGGGAAATCTCACGAGCGCCACGCAGGTCAGCGAGGCCATCGCGGCCCACATGTAGAGAATGAGGACGGCGCCCGCGTGGGAATGCCCCCGGCGCAAAAGCCGGTGGTGAAGATGGCCTGCGTCGGCGGCGAACGGAGACTGCCCGCGGGCGAGCCTGCGGGCGACCGCCCACGTGAAGTCAAGGAGCGGCAAGAAAATCACCGCGGCGGGCACGAGAAGCGGCATCACCGCGGGCAAGGCGTATCCGGGCGACGTGTTGGCCGGATCGATTTGCCCCGTGACGAGGATGCCCGCCGCCGCGATGAGCACGCCGAGCATGAGGGCGCCGGAATCGCCCATGAAGATCCGGGCCCGGTGGAAATTGTGGGGAAGAAAACCGGCGCATATGCCGACGACGGCGGCGACCACGACGCACGCCGCCGACGCGTAGTCGCTCGGGGAGGCGTCGCGCGTGAGCGTGTAGGAATAGACGAAGAAAGCCAGTCCGGCGATTCCCACGATTCCTGCAGCCAGCCCATCGAGCCCGTCGACGAAGTTGACGGCATTGGCCACAATGACCATGACAATCGTCGTGATGAAGAGCGTCAGCCGCGTCGATCCGACCGTCAGCCCCATGAAGGGGACGGTCACCAACTGGACTCCCTGCCATGCCATCGTCCCGGCGGCGAGCACCTCGCCCGCCAGCTTTGCGTACCAGACGAGCTCCCAGACATCGTCTATCGCACCGACCAGGCACATGAAGCCCGCGCCGAGCAAGACACCCCAAATCGCGGAACCTCGCGGAAAGACGCCCGACAGATAGGGTATTCGCGAGGCGATGAGGATGGCTGCAGAAAATCCCAGATACATGGCCACTCCGCCCAGCCTCGGGATGGGAAGGGTGTGCACGTCGCGTTCGCGCACCTGCGTGATTGCGCCGAGCAAAAGCGCCAGTCGTTTGACTACGGGAACCAGCAGATACGTCGCAACGGCTGCGATCGCCATGATGAGAAGGTAAACGCGCACTAGGCAACATCTCCGAATCGGGCGAGCTCGCCCCTGTCGACGCCGCCCTCTCGCAGAACCCTCATGAGATCGCCGTCGAAGGACACGATCGTGGACGGCGCTCCGCCCGGGCACGGACCGCCGTCGAGGTAGACGGCGACCTTCTCTCCAAGCTGCTCGACGGCTTCGCCCACAGTCGCAGCGGGCGGGCGGCCGCTCAGATTCGCGGACGAAACGGCAAGCGGCCCGGCTTCTTTCAGCAATTCCAAAGCGACGGGATGATTCGGCATCCGCAACGCGATTGTGCCGTTCGTCTCACCGAGGTCCCATCCAAGCCGCTCGGAGGGCAGGACGAGGGTCAGCGCGCCGGGCCAGAACTCGTCCATGAGAGCTTTCGCGACGTCGGGGGCCTCCCGCGCCAGCCCCTCGGCCTGGGCAGCAGAGGCGACGAGGACGGGCGAGGGCTTGTCTCTCCCGCGCCCTTTCGCCGTGAGAAGGCGATCGACGGCTCGGGAGCTTCGAGGGTCGGCCCCGACCCCGTAAACGGTGTCGGTCGGAAGCACGACGAGCGAACCTTCGCGAACGGCTGCAGCCGCTGCCCTTGCGGCGTCGGCGTCCGCGCTGTCGATGACTCTCATCGCGCCTCCCAACTTCAATGCTCATCTAAGGGTAGCCGAGCTCGCAGCCATCGCGGGCGTCCGGCTAAATCCGCTCCCGTTTCCGCCTTGACGAATCCCGTCTTCAACGCAAGGCGACGCAACGGCTCGGCCTGTTCCTCGGCGTGTTCCATAACCAGAAGCCCGCCCGGCTTCAAAATTCCAACCGCCTTTTTGACCAAGGCGTTCGGCATGTCCAGGCCGTCTTCTCCGCCTCCCCACAGGGCGGCGGCGGGGTCGGCGAGAACCTCCGGAGACAGTTCGCAGCGCGCGGGCACGTACGGGGGATTCGCGACGACGACGTCGAACTTTCCGCGCGCGCCGCCGGGTTCGAGGGCGTCGGGTTCGCTCGCGCCAGGATCTTCGCGCACATCAGGCTCGCTCGCGCCGGAGAATTTAAGCGCGTCGGCGAGGACGAATTCGACGGGGTCGCCGTAGGCGGCGTTGTTTTCACGCGCCACTTGAAGAGCCTCCGCCGAGGCGTCGACGCCGACGACCGCGGACCCCGGGACCTCCGTCGCCACGGCGAGGGCGATGGCGCCCGATCCTGTGCACAGGTCGAGGATGCGCGGCCGCTCGCCCCGATCGGCGATTCGCCGAGCCTCGTCGACGGCGTCTTGCGCAACGGCCTCGGTTTCGGGCCTGACTATGAAGGCGCCCGGGCGGCTGACGAGCTCAAGCCAGCGAAAGTACATGCGCCCGGTGATGTGCTGGAGCGGCTCGCGGGCGGCTCTGCGCGCGACTGCCCGCGAAAACGCCGCGCGTTGGTCAGGCGTCGGGTCGGCGTCCGGCAGGCGGCGTACGCCGACCGCGAATTCGGCAAGCTCGCGGGCGTCCGACGTCGGGGAGGCCACTCCGGCGTCGCCCAAAAGCGCGGACGCCTCCGCAATCAGGCGATTCCAACTTCTCCGCGTCACTCCTGGGAGGCCATCCGCTCGGCCTCGTCCATCTCGCGAGCCGAATCGACGAGAGGCCCGAGGTCTCCGGCGAGAACCTGGTCGAGGTTGTAAGCCTTGTACCCCGTGCGATGGTCGGAGATCCTGTTTTCGGGGAAGTTGTAGGTGCGGATTCGTTCGGAGCGATCTACCGTGCGCACCTGCGAGCGGCGCATGGCGGCGTTTTCCTCGGCCTGCTGCTCGAGCTGCATCTGGCGGAGCCTCGCCCTCAGGACGCGCATGGCGGCCTCTCGGTTCTTGATCTGCGATTTCTCGTCCTGACAGGAGACGACCAGTCCGGTGGGAATATGCGTGATGCGCACGGCGGAATCCGTTGTGTTCACTGACTGCCCGCCCGGGCCCGAGGAGCGAAACACGTCGACGCGAATGTCGGCGTCGGCGATCTCCGCCTCTCCGGGGTCGTCGACCTCGGCGAAGACAAGCACTCCGGCTGCGGAGGTGTGTATGCGGCCCTGCGATTCGGTGACGGGGATGCGCTGAACGCGGTGGACACCGGCCTCGAACTTAAGATGCGCCCACACGCCGTCGGCGGGGTCCTCGGGAGCCGAACGCAGCCGGACGGCCATCTGCACGTCCTTGAAGCCGCCGAGCTCGGTGGGCATCGAGCTGAGGATCTGCGTCTGCCAGCCCATCCGCTCGGCGTAACGCTCGTACATTCGCAGCAAATCTCCCGCGAAGAGGGCCGATTCCTCGCCGCCCTCCCCCGCCTTGACTTCGACGATGGCGTCGCGGGCGTCGTCGGGGTCACGGGGAATGAGCGCGTCTTTGAGGGCGGCCTCGGCCTGCGCATAAGCTTCTTGCAAACCGGGCAGCTCGGGGCGGAAGAGCTCGGCGTCCTCGCCGCCGGCTTCGACGATCTCCCGGGTCTCCGAAAGATCGGCCTCGGCGCGCCGGTAGGCCTCATAAACGCGCACGACCCGCCCCAGCTCGGCGTACCTGCGCCCGAGGGATTTCATCTTCTCGGGACTCGAGAGCGCCTCGGGGCTGGACATCTCCGTTTCAATTCTGCGGTGCTCGGCGAGCATCTGCTCGGCGAGCTCGATCTGACTGCTCATTCCTCACCACGCTCCTTCTCAAAGAAAATACACCTCGGCGCCGACGCATTTCCTGCGTCGG
>ERZ772968.333-NODE-333-length-23858-cov-14.625215_pt1 | contig 23858 bp, 21 predicted proteins | sample MGYA00580674_ERZ772968 | MGnify/ENA primary metagenome ERZ772968 (study PRJEB29015, sample SAMEA2737940) | human oral metagenome | biome: human oral; feature: human-associated habitat; material: dental | place: China | collected 2138 ...
CGAGATCGGTCGTACTCCGCACCGAGATCGGTCCACTTCCGGCTCGAGATCGGTCCGCCTCCGCATCATGATCAGGAGACCCACACGAGCCGAGTCTGGGCGCCCTGCCCAAGCAGCCCTGAGCAGCCCTGAACAGTCGGTCTCCCTCCGCATGCGGCCGAACGGGCCCGCAAACAGGCCGGCGAACTTCCCCGCACGCCGCATTGCACACTCACACACCGTTCTCCCTCACAAGAACCGCGGAATTCTGCGGAATCTCAACACAAGACTCGACCAACTGCACGCTCCCATGCGCGTGGCCCCCTTTCGTGCACATGGGAGCGCGATGGCCCATATCGCTTATCACCGCAAAACCGCAGAATAATCAGGAAAACACGGCATGCCCCATGTCGAGCGGGGCTTTCCCATGTGCAACCCGGCCACATTGCCACCCGTAACTACCTCATACGGATGATCCCGAGGACTGCACCACGGCGAGCCCATGCTCTCGGCATAGAAAAACCGGCGAGCACCAGGTTCAACCCGAGATTCACGTTTACGCCGACGCCGCATGCGTGAAGCCCGGGGCCAGCGGATGCCGCGTCCTACGCAGCGGGCGGGGCCGACGCCGCACGCGTGAGGCCCGGGATCGAGTGCGCACTTCGAAAGCCGACAACCCACAGCGCCCGAAGCCAGAAAAATCCGACATTCGATGTCGGAAAATTCCGACATCGAATGTCGGATTCCCCATCCTGCGGATTCGACGCTTCCCAACCGACGGGCTCACCACCCACGTCCCGACAGCCCTCCACCAAAATCGACAGCCCTCACATCAGTAGTGGTAACGGGCCTGGAGGATTATCAGATCATCACCATCAACGAGATAGACGAGGCGATGCTCGTCGGTGATGCGCCGTGACCATGCTCCGGGCGCACCGTATTTGAGTTGCTCAGGTTTCCCGATGCCGGAAAGGGGCTCACGCAGGCATGCGTCAATGAGTGTATTGATCCGCTTGAGAATCCGGCGATCCGCCGTCTGCCAGTGCTTGTAATCCTCCCAGGCCGACGGGTCCCAGACCAGGCGCACTCAATCCTCCCGGTCGAGATCGTGAATCTCTGTCCGACCGGCACGGGCCCGCTCGTAGGAGTCCAGCAGCCTGCGAGCGTTCTCGGGAGAGCGGAACAGGTATGCGGTCTCCTTCCACGCCGCGTATTCATCAGCCGACATGAGGACGGCCGCACCACTTCGGGAGACGATCTCCACGGCATCGCGATCGGCATTGACGCGCTCAATGAGCGGGAACAGCGTTCTGCGCGCCTCGCTGGCGCTGATGGACATGCGCCACCTTCCATTCCACATAAGCAGTTGGCACAAGCGGTACAAGGTAACGGTACCACTCATCATGGCGATCTCACGGCGGTCGCCAACCACCTTCGGCCGCCCAAGCCCCCGTGAACCCCGCCCTCTCGCCCCGCACTCCTTGCGCTTCCGCCGCCGGGCTGTCGCGCGGGTCATGCGCCGCGATGCGCAGAGCGCCTGGCCTCACCCGTAGACTTCTGCTATGACATCCGCCCTGCCCCCAGGCCAGCAGGACGCCGGCGCCGCCACAACCGCATCGACGCCCGCGACCTCGCCCGTCGGCATTCCACGGATCGGCCTCACCCCCGTCTTGCCGAAGCGTCCGGCGCCATCGGCCGCATCGACGCACCGCTCATCCACTCTACTGGTGGATGCCGCGCCCCACCGCCTGCGCCGCAACGAGGACCTGCTCGATATCGCCCTGATCATCGTCGGCGCCGCCTCAATGCTCATTCTGGCCGCCTACGCCCACGAGACGACCACCGGCGTCACCCTCGATGTGCGGAACGCCCTCGCAGTCCTGCTGCGCCAGATCCTGATATTCCCCTTGCAGACGGTGGAGGGCCTGGCGACCTTCGCCGTGCCCGTGGCGGTGATCCTGTCCAACCTGCTGCGCCGCTCCTGGCGCACCACCGGTGAGTCTCTCCTGGGCGGCCTGGGCGGATTCCTCCTGTCCCTGGCGACTCTCACCGTGGTGGGCGCCTGGGCACCCACCGCGATCGTGTCGGGGCTGACGGTCACCGTCTCGGGCACTGCCCAGGTGGGCATCTCCACGGTCTTCGCGGTTCTGGCGGGTCTGCTCACCGGCGCCGGCGAGCGCCGGGCCTCGCAGACGGTGCGCTACGGCTGGACGGCTGTGTGGATCATTGTCGGCATGGCCGTTCTGCGCGGTGCGCTGACCCTGCCCGGTGCGGTCCTGTCCATGATGCTGGGCCGTCTTCCGGGCCTGGTGGTCCGCTATGCGTTCGGCGTCGAGGATCGGCGCGCCCACGGCATCGCCCTCGTGCGCGCCCTGCGTCGAGCCGGCATCGACGCCGCCCGGGTGGTGCGCATGGACCGCGCGCCCGAGGCGAGCGCCTGGACGATCGAGACCGATACCCCGCTGGGCTACACCGAACGGGTGCGCGAGACGCCCCTGACCAGGCCGGCCGTCCTACCGGAGATCGACGACGACCACACGAATCCGCTGACCGCCGACCCGGAGCCCTCCGATGATGTCGGCGAGCCCGACGGCGTCGCCACGGCGCTGCTCCCGGAGGAGACCGCGACGATCACCCGGGCCGACGACGTCGACCTGACAGCGGTCCTGGCGGAGGCCTCCTCGGCGGCACTGACCGAGGGCCGCCCCTCGGTTCACCGGCTCTATGCCGTATGGGACACCGCGGGCACTCGCTACGACGTCACCATCCTGGACACCGACCGCCAGGTCGCCGGTTTCATCTCCACCCTGTGGGACCGGATCCGCATCAAGGGGCTGTCGACCGAGCTCGGCCTGTCGGTGCGCTCCGCAGCCGAGCATGCCGCGCTCATGGCCCTGGAGGCGCGGCGCGCCCGCGTGCGCACGCCGGCGCCATTCGGAATGGCCGAGGCCGACGAGTCCGTCCTGCTGGTGACCGATCACGTCGTCGGCGCCCGCGCCTTGAGCTCCCTCGACACAATCTCCAACGACATCCTGAGCCAGCTGTGGGATCAGCTGGGCCGGGCTCACGCCGCGGGCCTGGCGCACCGCGCCATCGACTCCTCCACCGTGGTCGTCGATTCCGCCAGCCGCGTGTGGCTCCTGGACTGGGATTCTGGCGAGACGATCTCCTCCGAGTTGTCGCGGCGCATGGATCTGGCCCAGGCCCTCGCCCTGACGGCGTCGGTGGTCGGCGTGGACCGAGCCATCGCCGCGGCCTCCCGGTCGTTGACGACCCCGCAGCTCGCCTCCATCGCACCGATGCTCCAGCGCGTCGTCCTGCCCGCGGCCACCCGCGACGCCCTGGGACGGCGCGGCCGACTCCTCCAGGAACTGCGGGACGCCCTGGTCGATCTGACTCCCACCGCCCACGCCGAGCCCGCCAAGCTCACCCGGTTCTCCGCGCGCACTGTCATCATGGCCATCGTCGGCCTCATGGCGCTGTGGACGCTGCTGGCCCGCATGAACTTCGAGCAGATCAACGACGCCGTCACCACGGCCAACGTGTGGTGGATCCTCGCCGCCCTCATCTTCTCCCTGGCGACCTACGTGGGCGCCGGCCTCGCGCTGGCGGCATTCAGCCCGGTGCGTCTGAGCGTGTGGCGATCGACGGAGGTGCACCTGGCCAGCTCGGTGGTCGCCCTGGTGGCTCCCGCCGGCGTCGGCGGCGCCGCCATCAATCTGCGCTTCCTGAACCGCAAGGGCGTGCCCACCGCCGTATCCGTGGCCACCGTCGCACTCGTCCAGGTCGTGCAGTTCCTGGTGACGGTGGTGCTGCTCATCATCCTGGCCGCGATGACCGGGCAGTCCACCGGCCTGACCCTCCCCTCGGGGTGGCTCGTGCTGGGGGCGCTCGCACTGGTGGCCGTCATCGGCTCGGCACTGCTCATTCCACGGGTGCGCACCTGGGTGTGGGGGAAGATCGAGCCGACCTACCGACAGGTGTGGCCGCGGCTAGTGTGGATCATGTCGAATCCGCTGCGCCTGGCGCTGGGCGTGTGCGGCACTCTCCTGCTGTGCCTCAGCTACATCCTGTCCTTCGGCGCGAGCCTGTGGGCCTTCGGCTACACGCTGCCCTTCTCGGTTCTGGCCATCACCTACCTGGCCTCCAACACAGTGGGGTCGGTGGTTCCCTCACCGGGCGGTATCGGCCCGGTCGAGATCGCCCTGACGGCCGGTCTCGTGACGGCCGGTATTCCTAGCGGGGTAGCCCTATCCGCCGCAATCGTCTACCGTCTTGTTACTTTCTGGATACCGATTCCCACGGGCTGGTTGAGTCTTCAGCGTCTCCAACGGGTCGGTGACCTGTAACAAGAGCGCGGCCTGTCGCTACCACTCCTCCTTGCATGCCCTTGCTATGGTAACGGGGTGACAGTTGAATCCTATGATTAAGGGCACCATGAGCATGACCCCACATGGGCTCTCCTCCCTCGCATCCCACCGACGCTTTTCCCCTATGGCCGACCAACGAATCAACGTCGGAATTGGGGTTTTCGCAGGCGTAGCCAATATCGGACTGAACTTCAGCGGCCTCGCCACTCATGGCCCTCTTCCCGCCGTTGATCACGCCTTCATGGTCGCGGCGCTTGTGATCATCGCTCTACTTCCGCTCCGGCCAGTGTGGGGCGTACTTGCTTACCTTCTCTGCTGGTTCCTTCTGCTCGCCTTCCCGAACACCTACGCCTCCGACATGCTCCTAACTCATCTTGCGTTTTTCTTTTTCGCAGGACGATTCCTTCCAGCGGGATACGCAGGAGCTGTCTTTATCATCGCGCTCGCAGCCTACCCGTTATCTTTACAACGACACACCCCCAGCATCATGACCCACGACGACTTCGCCGGGCTGATGTTCCAAGCCATTATGGGGCTCCTTTTCATCCCTGCTGGTGCGACGATACGAGCAAGCGAACAGTCCCGCTTGGACGAAGCCCGTCGCGCGGAGGAACGCCTGGAGGAACTGCGTCTGGAGATCTCCCGGGAGATGCACGATCTCATCGCCTACTCCATGTCTCAGACGGCCCTGCGGGCCCAGCGCGCCGCAGCCGACACGACCTACCCCGACGCCGCCCGCAGCGAGTTCGCCGCCCTGGAGGTCACGGCCGCCGACGCCCTCCACGAGCTGCGCCTCCTGCTGCGCACCCTGCGGCGGGCCGCCCCCGAACTCGCCCTGGACGTCACTCAAGCCATAGGATCCGGGCATGTGGTCACGGATCTCGGGGCCGCGGTGCGCGCCGTGAGCGACGACATCGCCGCCGCTGGCTTCGACATCACCTACCAGTGCGGTGGGAACGCCTCCCCCACGCGCTCCCAGGCCTCCACCCTCTCCCGGGTCGCGCGCGAAATGGGCGCCAATGTCGTCCGCCACGCGGAGCCGAGCGCTCCGGTGACCATGACGCTGCGGCTGGGTCCCGAGGCCATACGCCTGGTCTCCACCAACCGCATCCGCATGACGCCGGGCGACCTGCCGCACTCCGGCTCGGGAGTGCTGGGCATGCGCGAGCGCCTGACGGCCATCGGCGGCGAACTGACCACCCTGGCCGACGACGGCGCCTGGATCGTGACCGCCACGGTCCCGGTCTCCAGCACGCGAGCCCCGCTCCCCGGGAGCAAATCATGATCCAGGTGGGTCTGGCCGACGACGACGCCCTGGTGCGCAACACCTTGGCCGAACTGCTCGCCACCACCGAGGACATTCGGGTGGCCTGGACCGCCCGCGACGGCCGGGAGGCCCTCGACCTGCTGCGCTCCCCTGATGAGCCCGCAGTTCAGGTCCTCCTGCTGGACGTGCAGATGCCGCGCATGGACGGCATCTCCCTGGCGGAGACGCTTCGCACGGAGCGTCCCGAGATCAGCGTCCTCATCCTGACGACCTTCGTGGCCGACGGCGTGCTCAACCGCGCCCTGGCGGCCGGCGTGCGCGGCTTCATCGCCAAGGAGGACCGGGTGACGAACATGGCCGACACGATCCGCAACGTCGCCGCGGGCAATACGGTCCTGTCCCCGGCCTCCTCGGCCATTATCGGCGGATGGTCAGCGCCCGCCACCCCCGCCGCGGCCGCCCCCTCCCCCGACGCCTCGGACGCTCTGCCGCCGGGCGTCACCCTGTCCCCGCGGGAATCAGAAGTTCTCGTCCTCATGGTCGAGGCGCTGTCCAACAAGCAGATCGCCACCCGGCTGGGCCTGAGCGAGACGACCGTCAAGACGCACGTCTCCGCGCTCATCGGCAAACTCGGCGTCCAGGACCGCGTCGGCGCGGTCGTCTACGCCCTGCGCAACGGACTGGTCTGAACCCTCCTCCGATCGGAGGAGACGACAGGAGGATGTACAGCCCCGACGGCCCGTGCATGATTATCTCTGTCAGGACACCTCAATGAACGACAAGGGTGACACGTCATGTACTCCTCCACTTCAGGTTGTCACTACCGCTTCAGCAGGTATTTCTTCTTCCCTCGCTGTTGATATCCCAGGAATTTTCATTTCCGCTGATATCTCGATAGATAGACCCTCCCTGAACCCTGGTATTCCCTGGAGGTTGCCACACCTTAATAAGGTCCCGAGAAGTCTCTGACCCCTGGACCCCTGGTCGTTCCTGAATCACCCTGGTCCCTGATCCCCTGGTAGTCCCTGAACGTCCCTGGTCCCTGAATATCCCTGAGAAAGTCCCTGGCTTCCCTGAAGGTCCCTGGTCATCCCTGACCGTCCCTGCCCGTGCGGGTGGAGTCGGCCCGTCTCAGGACGGACTCCACCCGCACGGCACCTTCTATCTCCCGGAAGCATGCTGTTGAAATTCCCATGGAATAACCCCGTTGTTGAAAACGCGCCGCTGCGCCCCGTCTCAAGCGCGGCCGGCTCGCATTCCGTCGCCGCACGCGACCACTTCGAAATCGAGAGCCTGCTGGATGTTCTCTCCCAGCCCTGGCCGGTGAGTCTAGAGGACAATCGCGTCCTCGAATTCAGCTGCGGCAGAATTCGCATACCCTTCTTGATCGCCGCCGCCGGTCACCAGGTACTCGCCGTGGACACCGATCCCGAGAACCTCGCCAATATGGCGGAGCGCCTGGTCCCCTCCACACCATCACGCACCGACGTCGCCGCACGCGTCGAGCTGCGATTGGCGGATCTGCGGGACTTCTGCTTCCCCGAGGACTTCAAGGCCATCCACATCCCGGCCGCCGGCCTTGCCCTGTTCGACGCCGCCCAGCGCTGCGCCATACTCAAACTCGCGGCCGACCACCTCGCTCCAGGCGGTCTCCTGGTGATATCCACGCAGGAGGTCCGGCGCGCGAGCTCGTCCCTCGTCGGCGCCGTCGACGCGTCCGCCGCCCATCCGATGGAGCGCACGGCGCTCGAAGGCCGGCGGGAGCCGGCCCTCCACTGGGACATGGGCCTCGATACCCCTCAGTCCCAGCTGATCGCTTCCTCCTGGATCGCTAACGCCTGCACCCGCCTGGGCATGACCGTGACCTTCCAGCGGTCCCGACCCGATCTGTCCTACCCCGGCCACACGCACGTCACCCTCGCCGCCCGGCGAGCCTGAGCAGCCGGGCAGACCCGCCGAGATCGGTCGTACTCCGGCTCGAGATCGGTCCCGGCCCCCGTGCCTCAGCCGAGCACGAGGCGCTCAGCCATCTCGGCATGAGCGCCCGGCGTACCCGCCAGCAGCGAGCCCGGCTCGCGCACATCCAGTCGCGTCCCGTCCAGGCGGGTCACGGTCGCACCCGACTCCTGGCAGATCAGCATGCCTGCCGCCACATCCCAGGGCCGCAGCCAGGGGTGGACCAGGCACCCGGCCCGGCCCGCCGCCACCTCGACGAGCTCCAGGGCAGCCGCCCCGTAGCAGCGCAGACCGCGCGAGGAGCGAATGATCTCCGACAGGTGCCGCAGGCATTCGAGCGCGTGCAGGTGCGCGATCACGACGCCGTCGGCCAGGGGGGCGTCCGCAATGCGCGGCAGCGGCCGATCATCGGCACCCTCCCCGAGCAGCCTCCCTGTGCGGGCGCCCTGCCCGGCCACGGCCATGTAGACCCGGTCGTCCACCGGATCGGCCACGATCCCGAGCACGGGCACCCCGTCCTCGACGAGAGCCAGCGAGATCGCCCAGTGCCGGTGGACGGCCACATAGTTCAAGGTGCCGTCGATCGGGTCGAGAACCCAGACCCGGCCGTGCCAGGAATCAACCGAGTGCCCCTCTTCGCCCAGCAGCGGATAGCCCATGGGCGCCAGGCGCTCGGCGATGAGCGCCTCGATGCCGCGATCCACCTGGGTGACGACGTCGTTGCGGTTGCGCTTGGTGTCAATCCGCAGCTTCTCGCCCGGGTCGAGCCCGAGGCGCGCGCCCGCGCGGACGGCGTCGAGGGCCGTGGCAAGTAATCGGTCCAGCCCGACGGCGTCAGCCCCAGGGGCGGATGCGGTGTTCTGCGGGCTGGTCAAGGTTGCCTCCCAAGGTCAGCGGGCCGAGTCCGGCCCAACTTTATGCCCGGAGCTGTCCACCGCGGCGGAATAGAGCGGTCCGGCTCAGCGGACAGCCCGCAAAGCACCCCACTTCTCCTTGTCATTACGCGGATAGCACCAACAGCGCCCCACCCCGCCGTCACCCCTGAACCTCCGCGATGGACAGCGACCCAAGGCCACTGTGGACGCCAAGGCCCCGAGTAGGCGATACTAAAGGGGAGCCACCCGGCTGCAACCGGATGGCTCCCCGGGTAAGCGGCTCATCCGAACCACTTACCGAGGGCATCCACAAGGACACCGATGGCCCGGATCAGGCGAGCGACTCCAGTCAAGACATCGCTCACCTTCCGGGCCGTCACTTTGCCCTTGCGGACTTCGACATGTCGGCCTTTCGGCTTGGACACGGCCCTCACCTCCTCTCTGGCTCCCTTCCTCCCCGGCAGGACACTCGGTGTTCCGGGGGAAGGCGCCGTGGAGGCCCCACCAGCATGCCAAACCGACCCGCCACCGACCCTTGTCCACCACGGCGGAATAGAGCGGCCCGGGCGAGGAGTCGGTCAGGCGACGGCGCACGCCCAACCCGACTTTCCCGCGCGATTCCAACCCGCCTAGCCGAGCGGCCTCATCGGCTCCCGCTCTGCCGTCATCCCTGAACCTCCGCAACGGACAGCGAGTAGGTTGGTGCCATGAGGTCCGCCCCCACCCGGCTGCCCGCGGGTGTTCCCGCGCCATGGCCGCAGCGCTGGCTCGCTCGCCATCGGCGCGGCACAGACCTCCTGGTGGTCGGCCTCGTCCTGGCATACAACCAGCTCGTCCTGCCCCTGGCCGCCTTCGGCAGCCGATCGGACTTCTGGATGCTCCAAGCCGCTTCCGTCTGCCTGTGCCTGGCGTATCCGCTGCGACGCCGTCATCCCCTGGCCGTCTTCGCGGTCATGGTCTTGGCCGCATGCGTCCAACCGCTCATCAGTCCTCATGCGGCTTTCCTCCCCGCCGACCTCATGCTGCTGCTCATCGTCCGCCACCTCGCGGCCACCAGCCGGTGGACGACCTCGCTGCCCTGCGCGGTCGTCGTCATCGCCTGGGTTCCGTTGGCCTGCGCCCCCATGATCAGGACGGGCGAGGCTCGGCTGAGCCTGCCCGGGCTCCTCATCGTCGCCGTCGCCTGGGCCTGGACCTGGGGCGTCCTGGCGCGGACGCGGCAGAACTACGTCGCCGCCCTGGCCGAGAGCGCCGAGCGCAGCCTGCGCGAGCAGGAGGCCCGTCACCGCGCCGACGCGCTCGACGAGCGCGCCCGGATCGCCCGGGAGATCCACGACATCGTCTCCCACAGCCTCGGCGTCATGGTCGTCGTCGCCGACGGCGCCGCCACCACCGCCCCCACAGACCCGCAGCGCGCCGCCGGCGCCATGATCCGCGTGCGCGACACCGGCCGGGAGGCGATGGGCGAGATGCGCCGGATGCTCAGCCTTCTGCGCACCGGCGAGCCGACCGGGGTCGCGCCCCAGCCGGGTATCGCCCGACTCGAGGACCTCGTCGCCGAGGCCCGGAGCACCGGCCTGCCGGTCTCCTTGAGCATGACGGCAAGCGCGACCGGACCGCTCGACCCGCCCACCGGAGTCGGCCTCACCGTCTACCGCCTGGTTCAGGAGGCGCTCACCAATGCGCGCCGCCACGGCGGCACGGTGAGCCGGGTCGACGTGCGCGTGCACCGGGCGCAGGACCGCCTCGAGGTGGAGGTGCTCGACGACGGCGATGGACTGAGCGCACCCGCCGGCTCGTCCGAATCCTCGCCCGGCTCACCGGGTCACGGCCTGGTGGGCATGCGCGAGAGAGTCGCCTCCCACGGCGGCACCCTCGAGACGGGGCCGAGGGCCGACAGCGGTTTCCGGGTCCGCGCCGTCCTGCCGATCAGGAATGGAGAACCGTGACGATCAGGGTCGTGCTGGTCGATGATCAGGAGATGTACCGGCTGGGCTTCCACATGCTGCTGGAGTCTCAGGACGACGTCGAGCTCGTCGGGGAGGCCGACGACGGCACCACCGCCGTCGAGCTGCTGGCCGGGGTCGAGGCCGACGTCGTCCTCATGGACGTGCGGATGCCGCGGATGGACGGGATCGAGGCGACGCGCCGCATCGTGGGCGGCAGCGGTGGCGGCCGCACTGACGGCCCTGCTGGCGGCTCCGGCCCCAGAGTCCTGGTCCTGACCACCTTCGACCTCGACGAATACGCCTTCGAGGCGATCCGCGCCGGTGCCAGCGGCTTCCTCCTCAAGGACACCGGCCTGGAGGAGCTCATGGCTGCGATCCGTCACGTTCACGACGGCGATGCGGTCATGGCCCCGAGCACGACGCGCCGCCTCATCGAGCGCTTCGCCGCCCGGCCCACGCCTGCGCCCGACGTCGAATCGGCGCCGCTGGACGGGCTGACCTCGCGCGAGGGCGAGGTGTTCCTCATGCTCGCCCGCGGGTTTCCCAACGACCGCATCGCCCGAAAGCTGTCCATCGCCGAGGGCACCGTGCGCATCCACGTCGGCCGGATACTCGGCAAGCTCGGGCTGCACGACCGCTCGCAGGCCGTCGTCCTGGCCTACGAGAGCGGACTCATCCGTCCCGGAGAGCGCTGAGCCGCCTCCGGCAGGCCGCGTACGCACCACCCCCACACGCGCCACCTCGTCGAAACAGACATTTTCGAACGAGACCGACGGTGCCGCCGTCGGTCTCGTTCGAAAATGTCTACCTCGATGATGGGTGTCATTCCAGCTCGAGGGCACCCCACCCGGATGAGTGCTTCGACGGCCGCTCGGACCGGGGCGTATGCGAGATGCATACATCCAGGTGGTCCCGCAGCCCGAGGCGGTGCAGCGCCGCTACGACAACACTCAAACGCATGGCACACGTCATCGAAACCACTAATCTGACCAAGCGGTACGGCGACAGGACCGTCGTCGACGGACTGGATCTGCGCATCCCGCAGGGCGCCGTCTACGGATTCCTCGGCCCCAATGGCTCGGGGAAGTCCACCACCATGAAGATGCTCCTGTCGCTCGTGCAGCCCACCGACGGCGAGATCCTCATCCAGGGCGAGCCCATGACCCGCTCGACCCGACGGCACCAACTCGCCCGCATCGGCTCGCTCATCGAGTCGCCGCCCGGCTACGGGCACTTGACCGGAGCGGAGAACATGCGCATCGTGCAGCGACTCCTCGACCTGGGCGAGGAGGACGTGCGCCGCGCGGTGAGCGCCGTGCACATGCACGAGCAGATGAACAAGAGGGTCCGCGAGTACTCCCTGGGAATGAAGCAGCGCCTGGGCATCGCCATGGCGCTGGTGCGCCGTCCCTCCCTGCTCATCCTCGACGAGCCCGCCAACGGCCTCGACCCGGCGGGCATCGAGGAGACCCGTGCTCTCCTGCGCAATCTCGCAGCCGACGGCATCACCATCATGGTCTCCTCCCATCTGCTGGACGAGATCGACCGCACCGCCGGCGTCCTGGGCATCCTGTCGCGCGGCAGGCTGCTCTTCCAGGGCACCCGCGACGACCTCATGAGGACCTCCGCGCCCGATCTGCTCATCGAGTGCTCGGACCCGGCCGCGGCGTCCGCGGTGCTCGCCGCCCACGGCGCCCCTTCAGAGCGGGGTGACAACCCGGGCCATCCGGGCGGCGCCGGAAGCCCCGGCGCTAGCAGCCCGAGCGGCCCCGACGGCATGATCCGCATCCCGCGCCTCACGCGGGATGCGACCGCCCATGTCGTATCCGTCCTCGTGCACGAGGGCATCGGCGTCTACGGCGTGCGCCATGAGCAGCAGAGTCTTGAGGACATCTTCATGGCGCTCACCAGGGGAGGCGCGCTGTGACTTCTATGCCCTCTGCGCCTTCTGCACCTTCTGTGAGTCTGCACGCCCGGACTCTGCACGCGCTCCTGCGCAACGAGTACTCCAAGATGCGCCACCTGCGGATCGGGGTCGCCGCCTCCCTGCTCCTGCTCGGCGTATGCGCCCTCACCGTGTTCTGGCCCATGGGATCGGGCCTTGGGGAGCACTTGGACGACCCGGACGGCTACGACTGGAAGCTCCTCCTGACCAGCCTGCACAGCGCCGTCATGTGCACCGCTCCCATCCTGCTGGCGGTCATGGCCAGCAGGCAGACGGAGATCGAGCACTCGGGCAACGGGTGGCTGGCCTCCGCCACGGCCGGTGCCGGACCGGGCCGGCTCTGCCGCGCCAAGTTCCTCGCCCTGGGAATACTGGTGACGCCAATGCCCGTCGTCTGGAGCGCAATGGTCCTGGCCTTCGGCAAGGCCGCCGGCATCACGGCCCCCTTCCCCGCAGCACGGACTCTCGGGCTCATGGTCTCCCTGATGATCATCAACCTGGCCATCCTCGCCTTTCACCTGGTGCTCTCGGCCATGATGGAGAACCAGCTCCTACCGCTGGGCGTGGGGCTGGGCGGGGTACTCCTGAGCATCTTCGGCCAGGTTCTGCCCGGCTGGCTGCTGTATCTGACCCCGTGGACCTACTACTCGCTCGTCACCCCCGCCGATTTCGTCGGCGTCGATCTGATCGACCTCGACCCGATGAGTGGCCTTGCCGGCATAGGCGTGCTCGCCGCCGTCGGCAGCGCCCTGTTCCTCGGCGTCACCGCGCACCTCGACCATCAGGAGGCATGACATGAGTTCCATCATCACCGAGCTGATCAAGCTCAGGCGCTCCGCGAGCTGGGGAATCGTCCTCCTGCTGCCCATCATCATGGTCGCCGTCGGGGGAGGAAGCACCTGGGCCACGGATGGATTCGTGGATGGCTGGCACACCCTGTGGGTCAGGTCCATCGGGTTCTACAGCATGGCGGTTCTGGCCGTGGGGCTGGCCGTGCTCGCCTCTCTCGTATGGCGCGTCGAGCACCGGGGCTCCAACTGGAATGCGCTCATGAGCAGGCCCGTGCCCACCTGGCAGATCATCGCGGCCAAAACCGTCTCCGTGGCGGCGCTCGCCGCCGTCATGCAGCTCGTGCTCGTCCTCGCCGTGATCGTGATCGGTACTCTGCTCGATCTGCCCGGGACACTGCCCGCGCGCTATCTGGCGATCAGCGTACTCATCGTGGTGACCTGCGTGCCCGTGTGCGCCCTGCAGTCGGCGCTCTCGGCGTTCTCCCGCTCCTTCGCCCTGCCCGTAGCGGCCGGCCTGGCCCTCACCGGCGTCGGCACCATGTCACTGCTCGTGCATGTTCCGGGGGCCGTCATCCTGCCTCATGCGCTGCTCACCCGCACCGCTCTGACCGGGGCCTTCGGCTCCGCGGACGAGACGACCTTCGAGGTCCAGAACCTCAGCGCGGTCGGCGCGGCGACGACGATCGGGCTGTCGGTGGTGCTGACCGTCCTCATTGTGGCCGCCACGGCCAGGGTGCTGGATCGCAGCGATACCCGGTGCTGAGCCGCTGTCCACCGCGGCGGTTTAGACCGCCCGGCTGAAGGATCGGATCAAGCGCACACCCCGACTTTCCCGCGCGGTTCCAATCCTCTCAGCCGGGCGGCCTCGCCGGCTCCCGCCCCGCCGTCGTCCCTAAACCGCCGCGGTGGACAGGGCGCGGCGAAGGCCGTTGAGGGCAGCCTCCACAACGGGCACCGTGCGGCCCGACATGACGTCGTCGTACGTCAGCCGCACCCACAGCCTGCCCTGAGCGATGAGCCCCTGCTCGCGACGGCGGTCGTTGGACCAGTCCCCCTTCGAGGAGTGGAACTGGTACCCGTCGGTCTCCACGAGGAGGCGATCATCGACCAGCATGTCGACCTCGCCCACGCCCGGCACATCGACGCCCACCTCCACCGAGTGCCCGGCGTCCTCGAGCTCGAGCCGCGCGATCGACTCGATGGGCGAGCGCGCCTTCTCCCGGCACCTCGCCAGGCGACGGTGCCCCAGCGGACCGCCGCTCCGGTTGCTCCGCAGCATCGCAGCGAGCTCGGCGCGCGAGACCAGGCCCCGGCGGAGCGCGGCATCAGCCACGACGACCGCCGGAATCTCCTCGGCGCATCGAAGCATCCGGGCGACGAGCAGCCTCGGCGGTGCGACGGGCGGACTCATCCCGGGCGGCCAGCGCGCCGGCTCCCTGTGCACGACGACGCCTCCAAGCGAGCGCACCCGCCCGCGACTGCTCGGGATCGCAACGTGCACGGCCCCCGGGTGAGGCAGCTCGGGGAGGGAGTAGTACTCGAGTGCCGAGTGGCAGGTGAGCAGGCCGCCCAGCATGCGGCACGCGATCAGCGGCCAGTCCGTGCCGGGTGCGAAGACGACTCCGCCGCGCTCGACGACGGCGCCCTCCTCCACCAGGTCGTGCAGGGCCCGGCGCGAGGTCCGGTCGAGAGCCAGGTCACGACGGCGCAGGGCCCCGGCGACGTGGACTCGCGCAAGGAGGTGCTGCGAGGCTTCATCGCGTTTCACGGACTCAACGTGCGGTCGGCAGCGCTTGCAGGTCCATGAATGCGTGGCCTGTGGATGCGCCTGTCCATCGCGGCGGTTTAGAACGCCCCTGCTGGGGCGGCGGCCAGACGACGGCGCACGCCCACCCCGACTTTCCCGCGCGATTCCAAGCCGCCAGCCGAGCGGCCTCGCCGGCTCCCGCCCCGCCGTCGCCCCTAAACCGCCGCGGTGGACAGCGGCCGGCCCGGTGGCTAGGAGCGCGCGCCCCGGCGCGAGTGCACCCACCAGGCGACGCCCAGGATCACCAGCCACAGCGGGGTGAGGAGCACGGCCAGCCGCGTGTCGTCGGCCAGCGTCAGCGTCCAGGTCACGAAGGCGAAGAACGCCAGGGTGCCCCACGCCGCCACCCGTCCGCCGGGCAGCCGGAAGGCGCCGGCCTCGTGCAGCTCGGGGCGGAGAGAGCGGAAGCGCAGGTAGGACACGATAATGACGCACCACACCAGGATGAACAGCACGCTGGCCATCGTCGTCACCGCAACGAACGCCGTCATGATGGAGGGGGACACGTACAGCAGCGGGATCGAGGTCAGCAGCGCCCCGCAGGTCATGAGCAGCGCCGGCCCCGGCACGCTGCGCGCCGTCAGCCCGCGGAAGACCCGCGGAGCGTGCTCGGCCCAGGAGAGCCCGAACAGCATTCTGGACGTCGAGTAGATCCCGGAGTTCGCGCTCGAGGCCGCGGCGGTGAGCACCACGAAGTTGACCGCGCCCGCGGCGACGCCCAGCCCGGCCAGGGCGAACATGGACACGAACGGGCTCGTCTCCGAGGACACCTCCCACCACGGCGTGACGGCCATGATGGCCGCGAGCGCCCCCAGGTAGAAGATGAGGATGCGCACCGGGATCGCATTGATCGCCTTGGGCAGGGTGACCTCCGGGTCCTTGGCCTCCGCGGCGGCGGTGCCGATCAGCTCAGTGCCCACGAAGGCGAACACGGCGATCTGGAAGGCCCCGACGAACCCGTGGAACCCGTTGGGGAACAGGTCCCCGCCGTTCCACAGGTTCGCAACACTCGCCTGTACCCCGCCCGGGGAGTGGAAGCCGACCGCCACCATGACGATTCCGATCACCACCAGGGCGATGATCGCCACGATCTTGATGATGGAGAACCAGAACTCGATCTCGCCGAAGGCCCGCACGGTGGTGAGGTTCAACCCCAGCAGCAGCGCCACCGTGGCCGTCGGCGCCACCCACAGCGGCAGATCCGGCCACCAGAAGCTGACGTACTCGGTGATGGCGATGACCTCGGCGATAGCGGTCACCAACCAGCAGACGTAGTAGGTCCAACCGGTGAAGAACCCGGCCCAGGGGCCGATGAGATCGTGGGCGACGTCCGCGAAGGACTTGTACTCCAGGTTGGACAGGAGGACCTCGCCCAGGGCTCGCATGACGAGGAAGAGCACTCCACCGATGATCGCGTAGACGAGAAGCACTCCGGGACCGGCCAGTGAGATGGTCTTGCCGGAGCCCATGAAGAGCCCCGTGCCGATCGCGCCTCCGATGGCGATGAGCTGAACGTGTCTGTTGGTGAGCCGTCGTTGCAACTGGTGGTCCTGAGCGATCTGCTCGGCCATGGGAACTCCTCAAGGTGGACGGACGCGGGCAGCCTACCCCGCGCCGATGGCGCCCATGTTTCGTGGGCTCAGACGGCCTCGGATAGGCTCGGAAATGATGACCGCACCTCGTTCCCTCAATTCCCTCAGGTCCCTCAGGCCCTTCAGGCAGGCTGACCGCGCCGCCGTCCTGGACCGCCTGCCCGCCGCCCTCGCCGTCCTGGTGGGGGCATGGGTCCTCATCGCCTACTCCGTGGGGCAATGGCGCTCCATGACGGTGCCGAGCTGGGACCTGGCGATCTTCGCCGAGCTTGCCAAGGCCTACGCCCACGGTCAGGCCCCGATCGTGCCGATCAAGGGCGACGACTACAACCTCCTGGGTGACCACTTTCACCCTATTCTCGTGCTGCTCGGCCCCATCTGGCGCCTGTTCCCCACGCCCCTGGCACTCCTGGTGGTCCAGGATCTGCTCCTGGCGGTGTCGGCCTGGCCGCTGACGCGCCTGGCCACGCGCTTGACGAGCCGGTCGATCGCCACCGCGCTGGGCCTGTTCTACGTCCTGTCCTGGGGCTTTCAGGGCGCGGCCCAGGCGCAGTTCCACGAGATCGCCTTCGCGGTGCCGATGCTGGCATGGGCGTCGGTCGCCTTCGTCGAGCGGCGCTGGAAGGCCTGCGCCCTGTGGCTGGTGCCGCTGGTGCTGGTCAAGGAGGACATGGGGCTGACTCTCATCATGGCGGGCGGCGCCATGGCGCTGCGCGGCTGGCAGGAGGCCCGCGCGGGCGAGCCCGACGACGCCGGGAGCGGTCCCGCGAAGCGGCGCTCCGGGCGATTCATACGGGCCTGGGACGAGCTGCCGACGGTACGGCTGGGGGCGCACCTGGCCCTGTTCGGGCTCCTGGCCTTCATCCTGACGGTGTTCATCATCGTGCCCCTGCTGAGCCCGACGGGCTCCTGGCAGTACGGGCTGGGCGGCAATGCCGGGGACGGCATGACGGCCGCGCACACCGGCGGCACCCTGCTCGAGCGCCTCTTCTCCCCGACGGTCAAGATCGCCACGCTGTTCATGCTGGTGTGCACCGCCGGCGGGATCGGACTGGCCTCGCCGTGGATGGCGCTCATGCTGCCCACTCTGGGATGGCGCTTCCTGGCCGACAAGGAGGCGTACTGGGAATGGAAGCTCTGGCACTACAACGCGGCACTCATCCCCATCGCGCTGGGGGCGCTGCTCGACGTGATCGCCCGGCTGCGGGCGCGCAGGGCCCGACGAGCCGCCACCGGAGCCGCACAGTCCCCTGAATCCACTGAAGCCACTGCGCCGACGGAAGCCGCTGCACCAACACATGAGGGGGCGCACCTGCCGCCCGACCCGGATGACGCCCCGGCCGCGCCCGCTGGAGCCGCTGCGCCCGCTGAACCCACTGAACCCGCTGCGCCTGCGCAGTCGCCGGCCCTTCTGGACGCCGGATCGCCGGACGCCGGCAGTTCGCCCGATCCCGCTGCTGAACCCGCTGCAGAACCCGCCGTCGAGGCCCCCGCGGGCTGGCTGGCGGCACCGGTGTGGGCCCGTCGGATGGTCGCCGTCGGCGTGGTGGTCCCGCTGATCACCTGCGCCCTGACCGCTTCCGACCTGCCCTTGTGGGCCATGACCGAGAAGAACTACGGCGCGCCCTCCTCCCGGAACCCCGCCGCCCGGCAAGTACTGGACGCCATCCCTGAAGGAGCGAGCGTTGAAACGGACCTGACGCTCCTGGCCTATCTCGTCCCCAAGGCCACCGTGTCCTGGGTGGGCACCTCCGGGTCCTCCGGCCAGGCCAAGGACTATGTGGTCGTCGACTCCCGCTCCACGGCCTGGGGAGGCAGACCCCCGAAGGACGCCGCCCAGTGGGCCACGCAATCCCGGCACGTCGCCTACGAGCTCGTACTCGACGTCGACGGCTTCCAAGTGGCCAAGCGCATTGACTGAGCCGAGCGAGCGCAGGAAGGCAATGATCGCCGTCGGGCTGGGAGGGGGCGTCGGCACGCTGGCGCGCGCGGGACTGGAGGCGCTGTGGCCTCATGACGCCGCGCACCTGCCCGGGGCGACCCTGACGGTCAACCTGACGGGCGCCCTCCTGCTGGGCATCTTGACCGGGTTCCTGAGCGCCGTCGGCCCTGATGAGGGCGGCCGCAGACTTCTGCGACTGGCCGCCGGCACCGGACTCATGGGCGGCCTGACCACGCACTCCACCTACATCGTGGAGGTCGTCCGCCTGCAGCAGCACGGCCGCGCGCTCCTGGCGCCGGCCTACCTGTTCGGCTCACTCGCGGCCGGGATCGCCGCCGCGGCCATCGGCCTGCTCCTGGGAGGCCGGGTCGGTCGGACTCTGCGGACTCTGCGGACTCTGCATGCCCGGCAGACCCGGCCGACCCGGCGGCGGCCGCGTCCTCAGGGGTCCTCCTCATGAGCCCCTGGGTGTGGGCGGGGCTCGCCGTGGCCGGCGGCCTGGGCGCACTCGCGCGCTTCACCGTGGATGCTCGCGTCAGCGCGGCCGTCGCCCGACGCCGGGGTGCGCTCACCGGCCGGACGCGCCGCGGCACGCGGTGGGCCGCCGCCATCCCGCTGGGCACGATCGCCGTCAATCTCACGGCCTGCTTCCTGCTGGGACTGCTGGCGGGGCTGGGCGCGACGGCGCCGTCGCAGCTCTACGCGGTGGCGGGCACGGGCTTCCTGGGCGGCTACTCGACCTTCTCGACGGCGTGCCTGGAAGCCGCTCGCCTGCTCCTGGACGGCCGCGGCGGCGCGGCGCTGATGCATGCGCTGGCCATGACTGCGGGCACGCTACTAGCCGCGGTCGTCGGCATGGCAGTCGGCATGGAGGTCGGAATGGCACTGGGATCAACCCCGGCATAACGGGCCGTTGTCCCCATGCTCATGAAGGGGGCTCCGTGGAAGAATTCCTCCGGAATGCTTCCCGTCCTTTTCAAGCCTTTTCACGTAGAGAGCCGGGCATGACTCCTTTCCTCTGGTGCGCCGTCATCGGCTGCGGGATCTTGGCACTGTCCCTGGTACTGGACGGCCTGATGGACGGGCTCGACGGCTTCCTCTTCGACGGCTCCCTGCCGGTCATCGCGACGGCGCTGGGGGTCTTCGGGGCCGTCGGCGCGGGCGTCCAGGCCGTGGCGGGTCAGACGACCGGCCAGCGCGTGTCGATGGCGGTGCTCATCGGCGTGCCCCTGGCGGCGGCGCTGGTGGCGGGCGCGGGCACCCGGGCCCTGTGGGTGCGGATGCGCCGATCCATGCCGCGCAATGCCGTCCCGCTGACGCCGGGCGAACTGGTCGGCGCCGAGGTGCGGGTCCTGTGGTGGAAGGACGGCCGCGGCGAGGTCATCGCGAGCTCGCGCGGCCACCAACTCACATTGGGGGCCCGCTCCGAGGATCCGCTGCGCGGCGGCTCCACCGCCGTCGTCCTGGAGGCGGCGGATGACGCCCTGGTCGTCACCTCCTTGAGCATCGACTCGTGAGACGCGCCGGTATCCCCACCATTCCATGGAAAAACACATATACGAAGGAGTCCCTATGATGCTCTACGCGATCATTGCGCTCGTTGTCCTGGCAGTCCTGCTGGGGCTCTACATGCTCTCGAGGGTCGTCGTCGTGCCCTCCAACCTGACCGGCCTGGTCGCCGGCTCCACCCGCAACGGCGAGATCAAGATCATCCGCCCCGGTGGACGCGACTTCGTCCTGCCGATCATCCAGTCGATCCAGTACCTGCCCTTCACCCAGAACACGATCGGGTTCCGGGTCACCGCCGAGGACGAGAACAAGATCAACGTCAACGTCTCGGCCGTGGCCGCCGTCAAGGTCGGCGACTCCGACGAGCAGGTGCGCGCCGCCGCCAAGCGCTTCCTGGGCAAGCCCAACACGGACCAGGCGATCGCCGACTCCGCCCGCAACGCCCTCATCGGGTCGCTGCGCTCGATCATCGGCCACATGACCATCACGGACCTCATCTCGGACCGCGACGCCCTCCAGCAGAACGTCTTCGACGACGCCAAGTCCGTCATGGCCAACATGGGCCTGGAGATCGACGTCCTCCAGATCTCGGAGATCACCGACGAGGGCGGTTACATCGAGTCCCTGGGCGTGCCCGAGCAGCAGCGCGTCGAGAAGGACGCGCGCATCGCCCGCGCCAACGCCGAGCGGGAGGCCAAGGACGCCGAGGTCACCTCGCGTCAGCAGATCGCCGAGCGCGAGCGCGACCTGTCGCTGCGTCAGGCCCAGCTCAAGTCGGAGACCGACAAGGCCCAGGCCGAGGCGGACTCCGCCGGCCCGCTGGCGCGCGCCGCCAAGGAGCGCGAGATCGCCATCATCGGGCAGGAGGCGGCCCAGGCCAAGGCCGCTCTGACCGAGCGCGAGCTCGACTCGACAGTGCGCAAGCCCGCCGACGCCGCCCGCTACCAGCGCGAGCAGGAGGCCGAGGCCTCCAAGGCAGAGGCCATCCGCAGGGCGGAGGCGGAGGCCGAGCGTACGAGGCTGGACGCCAAGGCCGATGCCGAGGCGACCGTGGCCCGCGCCGAGGCGAACGCCCGTGCGACCGCGGCTCGCGCCAAGGCGGAGGCCGAGGCGATCGCGGCCCGTGGTCGTGCGGAGGCGGAGGCCGTCCAGGCGGCCGGTGAGGCCGAGGCGAAGGCCATGAGCGACAAGGCGGACGCGCTGGCCAAGTACGGGGAGGCCGCCACCCAGCAGATGGTGCTGGACAAAGCCCCCGACATCGCCCGCGCACTGGCCGAGCCGATGGGCAGCGTCAAGGACATGTCGATCATCTCCACCGATGGCGCCTCCGCACTGCCCAAGGCGGTGGCCGGCAACGTGGAGCAGCTCAACGCCGTCATGCGGTCACTGACCGGCTCGGGCCTGACCGACATGGTCAGTCGCTACCTGGATGCCAAGGACGACGAGGGCGGCAGGCGCTCGTCCACGGCGTAGTCGCCGCGCCGGCGCCCCGACCGACCCGGGGCGGGAACGGCGCACGGGCCCCGGCCCGAGGCGATGCCCGCCGCCGTCGCCCGGTCCGCTCGGCCGTGCTGATGCGGGCCGGGCGACGCGCGCCAGCACGGGCGGGGCCGGCGCGGGCGAGGTCGGGGGGCTCAAGGCGGTGTTCCGATTGTGACCTCCGCGGGAGTGCCCCGTACGGGCGTGGATACGCCTGCACCGACGCGGATCGGCGACCGGGCGGGCCGGGGCGGGCGGCGCACGACGTCGCACGCCGTCTGACAGACTGCCGTCCATGTCGATCGCACCGCCCACTGACCCCGCCACGCCGCCCACCGACCCCGGTGCGCCCCCGCACCGCAGCCAGCGCCTGATCATCGTCCTGCTGATCGTCATCGCCTTCCTTCTGGCTGCGATCGCGGGTCTTCTACTGATCCGCGAGTTGAGGAAGCCGCAGCAGGTCACCACCGCATCGCCCACGGCTACGCAGCCATCGACGGCGCAGGAGACCTCCGCCCCCTCACTGACCGATGCCAGAACCCTGGAGGTCGCCCACGGCGAGGTCACGCGCAACCCCGACGACGCCCGCGCCAAGGGGAATGCGGATGCGCCGGTGGTCATGGTCGTCTACTCCGACTTCGCCTGCCCGTTCTGCACGCGCTTCGCCCAGGAGGTCGAGCCCGAGCTGGCCGACCTGATCCAGGACGGCACGCTGCGCATCGAGTGGCGCGACCTCGCGCAGATCACCGAAACCTCTCCGCTGGCCGCCCAGGCCGGGATCGCCGCCGGCAACCAGGGCAAGTTCTGGGAGTTCCACGACGCCGTCTACGCGGCCGCGGACCCTCAGGACCACCCCGAGTACACCGAGGACTCCCTCGTGGAGTTCGCCAGGCAGGCGGGCGTGCCCGACGTCGAGCGCTTCCGCACCGACATGAACGACGCCGCCACCGTCACCGCGGTCAATGAGGCGACGCAGCACGCCCACGATATCGGCATCCAGGGCACGCCCTTCCTCATCGTCAACGACGCGGCCATCAACGGGTTCCGTCCGGTGGACTACGTGCGCAACACGATCGCGGAGCAGGCGGCCAACGTCTCCTGAGGCTCACCGCACCACCGGGCGCACCTTCCGCACCACCAGACACGCCTTCCGCACCACCAGGCGCACCTTCCGCACCACCAGACACGCCCGGCATGCGTGCACCGCCTAACACGCACTCTCACCGCACCACCGGGCACGCCCGCACCACCATGATCATCAGCACCTATTCAACGGAACACCGCACCAGGGGCTTGACCCGTGTCGCCGCGAGAGCCACCCGCGCGGTCGTACCTGAATGCGTGCGGTCGTACCCGAGCCCGCGCGGTCGTACCCGGATGCACGCGGTCGTACCTTAGGGAGGCTCTAAGGTACGACTCGGCGAGAAAAGGTACGACCGCGCGAAGTTGCGTACGACCAAGCGGCACCGCGTACGACCCGGCGCACGAGGGTACGACCACGCGACACCCGGACGCGCCGAACCACCGGCGCACGGCCACCCCGACGACACTCCGGAACACGAAGGCCTCTTGTGGACTCAGAGACTCAGAAGTCTCGGAGATGCGCGAGCGGGGCGCCGCCCTCCCCGCCCCACCGATGCGCACGACGGGCATCGATGAAGTTGCAAGGCTGAAAAGCGGCATCAGAGTCAGGCATCAAAGGGCCCGCCACCCGCCCTCGTCCACCTGCCGATCACTTTGGCGAGCCGTGCGGGTGTCGCTGTCCAGCCGTTGGCCGTGAGCCTCCGAGCCGTCCGGCGGAGCCGAGGCGTCCCAGACCGCACGCGCAGCCTCATCAGCCGCCCGCCCGCCGGCACGGGCCCGGTTCCCACCCCGCTCCGCCCGCCGACGCCGCCGCTCCATCTGCCACTCCGGATACATCGGCGCAGGCAGACGAAACGGAATCAAACCGACCGCGAACAACAGCATCGACAAGAACAGTCCACCGCCGAAGAACGCCTCCGGCAACGAAATCTCAGAACCAGACGTCTCAACGAGCAGCAACGCTCCCCCGAATGCGAACATCGACCCGACAGCGGGCTCGATGAGCGCGATCGTGTTACGCCCCAGGTAAAACCCTCCCTGACTCATGATGGACCGGCACAACTGCGCGTACCCGCAGTCCGAGAACATCTCGAACCACCAATTAACCAGAGTCCCCCCGCCCAGCACCAGACAACCAAAACCCATCCCGACACTCGACACGCCCGATCACCCCGTCACGAAGACCTCAATGAATCCATTTATGACCTGAGTGCGACTCGGTCACCAGGCACTGGACTACTCACCCGTTGTCGTTCAGTCGTTGGCCGTGAGCCTCCGAGCCGTCCGGCGGAGCCGAGGCGTCCCAGACCGCAC
>ERZ772968.334-NODE-334-length-23852-cov-11.568811_pt1 | contig 23852 bp, 25 predicted proteins | sample MGYA00580674_ERZ772968 | MGnify/ENA primary metagenome ERZ772968 (study PRJEB29015, sample SAMEA2737940) | human oral metagenome | biome: human oral; feature: human-associated habitat; material: dental | place: China | collected 2138 ...
CACGACAAGAAATCTTACAGAATCCTCGAAAGCGCAGAAAAGACGGGCTATCATACGAAGCTTTTTCCGCTCCGTATGACAGCCCGTCTTTTGTCCAGAGAATAATTGCGTGCGCCGAAACCCTCTCATTCGGCATCGCCGAAGCCGTAGCTGCGGCGCACCATCAGGTAGACGAAGCACGGCGCACCGACCAGTGAGACGAGGATGCCGATCGGCAGTTCCGTCCTCGGCAGGATCGTGCGGCACAGAACATCCGCCCAGACGAGCAGGATCGCACCGGCAAAGGCACTGGCGGGCAGAAGCCTCCTATGCTCCGCTCCCGTGAGCATGCGCATGACATGCGGGCAAATCAAGCCGACAAAGCCGATCATGCCCGCGGAATAGACGACAAAGCCCACCATCAGGGACGACAAGACAAGATAGCCATGGCGATAGCGCGTCAAATCCCTGCCTAGAGTAATGGCAGCGGCATCGCCCACAAGCATGAGATTTAAGATCTGGCTCTGCGTCCAGAAGAACGCCGTGCCAAGCACGATGATCGGGCAGATCACCGCGAGATTCTCCCATTTGGCATTCGCCAAACTGCCCATGAGCCAATAGGCGATGGTCTGCATGCCCTCGCGATTGTTGGCAAAATAAACAATGAAGCTCGAAAACGCACTGCAGACAGCACTCAGAGCCATTCCCGAGAGCAGCAACTTCACAGGGCTGGAACGACCGCCGACGCCAGATAAGACGAGGACGCCCATCGAGACGGCAAAAGCGCCTCCAGCGGCTGCAAGCCCGACGAAATTCTCGCCGAGGAAAGCGCCGAGCCCCAACATGATCGCCGCTGTAGCTCCGAGCGACGCTCCCGAGGAGATGCCCAAGATGTACGGATCGGCCAGCGGATTCTTCACGATTGCCTGCATGATGACGCCGCAGACGGAAAGCCCCATGCCCGTCAGCACGGCGAGCACGATGCGCGGCAGACGCAGCATCCAGATGATGTCATAGACAGCGCTGTCGCCATAGGAGGCGAAACTCTCCCAACCCGTGATGCCATAGACGATCGAGCCGAACGCCTCCGCAAGAGAGACATCGACCGTGCCGACCGTGACGGCACATAAGACGGATGCAATGAGCAGCCCGCTCAAGAGCCATGAGGAAAGACTGCTCTCCCACATTTTTTTCTTCATGCAGCGTCCCCTTCCGATGCAGCGGCCTCCTGCAAGCCGCGCTTGAAGTAGCGGATGCAGTCCAATACCCGCACGCCTGGGCAGCGCATGAGATAGAAGGGCACGCAGTAGATGTGCCCTTCCCGCACGGCACGCAGACGGTGAAGCGCTGGATTGGCCAGAAGCCGCTCACGCGGCCCTTGATCGTGCGGCGACGTAGACTGAACAAATATGACGTCAGGGTCGAGCATCAAGAGCTGCTCATAGCTGATGAACTCGTCCTCTCCTACCATCTGCCGATCCGCGCCCAAAACTTCCGCGCCGAGCCGCTCCAAGAGGTCTCCCGCGAGCGTGCGCGGCGTATAGATGGTCAGTTGGCGTGCGACGGAAGATACGACGAGGACGCGCGGCCTCTTCCCTTGCATTACGGGCGTCATCTCAGCGCGGATCTCCTGTTCGATCTCTGCCGCCCTTTCCTCGCGGTCGACGATCGTGCCGAGATCACGGATGAATCTCAGCTCGTCTTCCAACGTATGAACGTCCTTAAAATCCGCGCCGTTCATCGTCGTCATATAAACGTTCGTACCGCGCTTCTCCCAGAAGTCGCTGCGCCCAACGCCGTTGCTCTGCCGCGTAAAGTCGAAGAGCCAGCCGACGATCAGATCGGGCTGCAGCGTCAGCATTGTTTCCACATCAGGCACTTGCTTGAGCCGCAGAGGAATCGTTTCATAAGCTGATACGTTCTCCGGCGCAAGGACATCCGTATTCGACAACCCGCCCGCGACGATGATACGGTCTGCCGCGCCCAAAGCCAGTAAGGTCTCAATGGAATTTTGCCAAAGCGCCACGATACGCTTCGGATGCTCTGAATAGTGATAAACATGCGGTCGCAGAGCCGAATCATAATTTTCTACAGCAAATCCATCCGCTTGCAGCGCTGCCTGTTCACCGCCATAGGAGCAACCCGTTCGAATAAGCGCGAAAAGGAAAAGTGCTCCGAGAAGGACGCCGCCCATATACAATCGCCTCATCACACCATCTTCTCAAAAGAACGACTCAACGAATCCGCAAACATTCCCGTCATCAGAAATCGCAGCTCGCCGACAAGGAAACCGTACGCGGCATGCCCAAAGCGATAGAACTCCCCGAAGCATACCAGTAGCGCTTGTCAAACAAGTTGCTGCACATCAAGGAGAACGTCACATCCTTGCTCGAAATCTTTGTCTTATAATTCAGCCCCAAATCGAAAGTTGTATACGCAGGCACATCCAGTGGATCGCTATGGCGAATACGCGCCTTGGCACTGTAGTTCAACCGTCCGATGACCGAGAGATCTTCCGTCGGCTTATAGACGAGCGCCGCCGTTCCTGCCCACTTTGGCAGCCCTAGGACGGAATTGCCGTCTGTCTGCTCCGCCTGCAGCCAATTCAGCGCGAGAATCATATCGAGCTGCGGCGAGATCTTGCCGACGGCTGAATACTCAACGCCCGAATACTTCTGCTCCTTGTCGATTTCCAAATATTTCAAACCGCCCCGCAAAACATCGTTCGTTCCCTGCTTGCGCATCTTGTAGTAACTGAGCGTCTGCAAAAGCCCCTTGCTCTGATACTTGACGCCGATCTCGTTCTGCTTCGTCTTCGCCGGCGGAATCGTCTCGCCCACGTTTGCATAGCCTGAGCCGACAACCGTACCCTCGTCGAAGCTCTCGCTGTGATTCGCATACATCATGAACTGTGGCGTGAAGCGATACGTCACGGCAAATGTCGGGCAGGTAGCTTTCGCATCAATAGCCGACGCACTGCTGCCCGAATAGTTTCTCGCGCGGATCCCGCGATGTCCGTGCAGGCCCAGCGTGATGCCAAGCTTGTCATCCGGCGCGGTAAAGGTATCCACGACATGCCAGCCGAACATCTGCAAATTGTACTGTGTCTTCAACGTGTGCTTGGGGAAGCGCACAAGAAGCGGCGTGCTATTGGAATGGTAGATATTGCCCGGCGCCGGAATATAGACATCCGAAGGATCGGAGCCGTAATTTCCTATGACTTCGCGCCGGAACCACATCTTGTCAAGACTCAGCACATAGTCGCTCTTCCAGTCACCGAGTTTGAAGTCGCCCTTGACGCCGATGCCGATATACTTCGTCGAATGTGCCACAGGCCATTGCGAATATCCGCTTCCGTACCCGGATGCTCGCAAAGAGCCATAATCCCCATCCATATTGAGCAGAGTACGACTATATCCTTGAATCCAACTCGTATAATTTTCCTTATGATAGCCCGCATTCAAGAATGCTTTCGCATGTTCATTGAGCTTCTGCTCGTGATTCAGAATAAACGTCCAATCGTTGTAAGTGTCCTCCGCCCAGTCCGGAGAGAAGTTGACTGACCCTCTGGGCGCTTTTGGCAGACTCTTGATGGAGGCCTTGACACTTAAACTATTGCCGTCGCCGCGCTGACGCGTATAATCGTAGCCCATGAGCAAGTTCGTCGTGCTGTTTGTCGTCTTGTGGTCGAGGTTCAAATAAATGCCCCACTTCCACATGCGCGCATGGTCAACCGACAGAGTGCCCTGCCCCTGCAGGACATTGAAGCGCACACCCCATTCCTTGTTCTCACCGAAGCGCTCGCCAAGATCGATTGACTGCGAGACATAGTTCTTGCCGTGAAACGAGAGCTTCGCCTCGCGGTCGCCCTTCGACGACGCCTTCTTGGAAATCATATCGACGACGCCGCCCGCATTTTCCTGCCAGCCTGCCGTCGTGCCGCGCACACCGAGCGCCGGTCCCGCAATCACGGTGATGCTGTCGATGAAGTTCGCCGTCATATCCTTCTGATGCGCCATGCCGGGCACGCCGTTGATATACCACTTGTTGCCGTTGGAGCTGAGTCCGCGAATCGTGACATTGCTGTCCGTTGCCCCCTGACCGACGCGAACGGCGGGACTCAAGGAGAGCGTATCGAGGATCGTCCGATCAGGCACGCTGAACTGATCCAAGGCTTTCTTTCCGAATGTCATCGCCTGAAACGGCGTCTCCATGACGTCCTTCGAGCCGAGCAGGCCGATATTTTCCCTGCGCTCGACAAGGCCGCCCGCGAGTTTCGCTCGTCCAGCCTCCACGACCGTTTCCGACAGCTCGTGCGCCGCTTCCTCCCCATCGGCTTCTGCCGCATGAACAGAGCCTTGCAGGCTCATGCCCGCCAGTGCCCCCACGATTGCCAACGCCAGCCAATTCCTTTTTCGTTTGTCCATCACTTGAACGACTCCTTTACTTCCTTGCTACATGATTCCTTGAAAACTACACACAAACGTCCACTTCATGGACATTGTGCGCACCCTTACATGAAAGAGCCAATCAGCCTGCGCCTACGGCTTGACTTCTTGGACTTTCATGGTAAAAGAAAAACCTCCCCACAGCCTGCAGGGAGGACGAAGAGCATCAAAAAGACACCCTTTCCTGTCGCTCGCAAGAAGGTGTGGTTTCACAAATCAAGGCAGGTCTCCTGGCTCTGCATCATCGTCTGTTCCGCCTTCCCAGAGTTTCCTCCAGTGACATCATGGAACATCCTCCGCATCACAGTGACGGGATCGCATCGGGCTTGCACCGATTTCCCTATTAAGCTCTCGCGAGCGCCTTGACTATGTATGAACTACACGCACAAACGTCCACTTTGTGGACATTGTGCGCCGCCCTTAATGAAAGTTACCCAATCAGTCTGCGCCCTTCGGGCTTGACTTCTTGGACTTTCATAGTAAGCTCCATTATAGCACAACGGAGCGGGGATTCAAGGAAAATCGCGCCATCTGTCTGCGCCTGCACGGATTATTTATAAGGAAGGGAATTGACAGTCTCATACCGATGTAGTACATTGTAATTAACGAAAGGAGTGATGGAAATGAGCTTTTCAATCCGACTGACGGACACGGAGCGGGCGCTCGCCGAAAGCTACGCGAAGCTGCATTCGCTCTCGCTCGCCGAAGCATTCAAGCGGGCGCTCTTCGAAAAGATCGAGGACGAGTACGACATCGCGCTTGCCGACGAGGCGTATGAGGAGTATCTGCGTAGCGGCAAGCAGGCAAGACCGATTGAAGATTTGTGGAAGGAGCTGGATCTTGAAGATGACGTATACGGTGCAGACGACCGCCGCCTTCGATCGGGATTTCAAGAAGCTTGACAGCTATACGCGCCGCATCATTCGCGGCTGGATTGTCAAAAATCTCACGAACTCGGAAAATCCTCGTGCACACGGCAAGGCACTCACGGGTAACCACAAGGGCGAATGGCGCTACCGCATCGGCGACTACCGTCTGATCTGCGCCATTGAGGACGAGCGGCTCGTCATCCTCGCCCTCGCCCTCGGGCACAGGCGCGAGGTGTATTGACGTGCAGACGAGAGCATAACGATCTGCCGCACACGCCTTTGCCGCGAATGTCCGAGACGCAAACGACTTCGATTCTTCTTGCCTTTTCATCCGTCCTTAAGGTATACTAAAATCGTGATAATCGGTGTCATATTGGATTGAGGTGAAGAATATGATTTACACCGTGACATTCAACCCGTCGCTCGACTACATCCTGCGGCTCGACTCGCTCGAAAAAGGCGAGATCAACCGCGTGACGTACGAGCATATCCTGCCCGGCGGCAAGGGACTGAACGTGTCGATGGTCTTGAAGAACCTCGGCCACGCGAGCCGTGCGCTGGGATTCGTGGCGGGATTTACGGGCGAGGCTGTCAAAAAGCAGTTCGAGAGCTTCGGCTGCGAAGCGGACTTCGTACACCTCGCCGAAGGATTTTCGCGCATCAACGTGAAGATCAAGGCGAAGGAAGAGACGGAAATCAACGGACAAGGGCCGCAGATTACAGAGGCGGCGCAGGAGGAGCTTTTCCAAAAGCTTGAAAAGCTCCAGGCGGGCGATACGCTCGTCCTGGCGGGCAGCATACCGAACACTTTGCCCGACGACATCTATGAGCGCATCATGGAGCGACTCGCAGGACGCTCCATCCGCATCATCGTCGACGCGACGAAGGGGCTGCTCCTCAAGGTCTTGAAGTACGGGCCGTGGCTCATCAAGCCGAACAACCACGAACTCGGCGAGATGTTCGATACGGAGCTCAAGACAGAAGAGGAGCTGATCGCGCACGCGAAGAAGCTGCAGGAGATGGGCGCGAAGAACGTGCTGATCTCGATGGCGGGCGAAGGCGCGCTCTTCCTGACGGAAAGCGGAGAATCCTTCAAGAGTCCCGCGCCCAAGGGAACGCTCGTGAACTCTGTCGGCGCGGGCGATTCGATGGTCGCGGGCTTCCTCGCCGGCTACGAGGAGTCGGGCGGCTCGTGGCGTGACGCCTTCTTCATGGGCGTCGCGACAGGCTCTGCGTCGGCATTTTCCGAAAACCTCGCACGGCGCCCCGAAGTCGAGGCGCTTTTAAAGACCATCGGCTGAACGCCGGCTGAAAGAAAGGAACGGTCGATATGCGTATTACGGACTTATTGAAGAGCGAGAGCATCATGCTCGGCGCTCAGCCGAAGGACAAAAATGACGCCATCGCCATCTTGACGGGACTGATGGAAAAGGGCGGCAATCTCTCGGACAAGGCGCAGTACGAAAAGGACGTGCTCGCACGAGAAGCGTCGGGCACGACGGGACTCGGCGACGGCATCGCGACGCCGCACGCCAAGAGCGCGGGCGTCAAGGCGCCGGGGCTTGCAGCGATGACGGTGCCCGCAGGCATGGATTTCGAGGCGATGGACGGCAAGCCCTCGCGCCTCTTCTTCGAGATCGCCGCGCCAGACACAGCAGCCGATGTGCATCTCGAAGTCCTGAGCAAACTCGCGACGATGATCATGGATCCCGACTTCAAGGAAGCTTTGGTCGCGGCGAAGTCAAAGGAAGAGTTCCTCTCGCTCATCGACGCGAAGGAAGATGGCAAATTCGAGGCTGCGGCAGAGCCTGCGCCCGCCGCAGCAGAAGCCGGCGCACAGGCAGCCGCACCAGTCGAAAGCACTGCGGCTCCTGCGGCAATCACCAAGAAGATCCTCGCCGTCACGGCGTGCCCGACGGGCATCGCACACACCTTCATGGCGGCGGAAAGCCTGGAGCAGCACGCGAAGAAGCGCGGCATCCCCATCAAGGTGGAAACGAACGGCTCGGGCGGCGCAAAGAACATCCTGACGGCGGCGGAAATCGCCGAAGCCGCATGCATCATCGTCGCGGCGGACAAGAACGTGGAGATGGCGCGTTTCGACGGCAAGCCCGTCATTCAGACGAAGGTCGCGAACGGCATCAACAAGGCGGACGCGCTCTTGGACGAGGCGCTCTCCGGCACAGCGCCGATCTACCACCATGCGGGCGGCGCGGCTGCAGCGGAGGAAAGCGCGGCAGATGACGAGAGCATCACGCGCCAAATCTACAAGCATCTGATGAACGGCGTCTCGCACATGCTGCCGTTCGTCATCGGCGGCGGCATCCTGATCGCCCTCGCCTTCCTCCTCGACACCTTCGACCCCGCCAACCCCGGCAACTTCGGCTCAAATCTCTGGTACGCCAAGACCTTCATGGACATCGGCGGCATCTCCTTCGGCTTCATGCTGCCCGTGCTCGCAGGCTTCATCGCCATGAGCATCGCGGACAGGCCGGGACTCGCCGTCGGCTTCGTGGGCGGCGCGCTCGCCTCTTCGAGCGGCGCGGGCTTCTTGGGGGCGCTCATCGCAGGCTTCGTCGCGGGCTACGTCGTCAATGCGCTCAAGAAGGTCTTCGCCGATCTGCCGCACTCTTTGGAAGGCATCAAGCCCGTGCTTCTCTATCCGCTCCTCGGCGTCTTCCTCGTGGGCGTCATCATGATCTTCGTGATCAACCCGCCCGTCGCGGGCATCAACAACTGGATGATCGAGACCTTGAAGGGCATGGACACGTCGAGCCGCATCTTCATCGGCATCCTCATGGGCGGCATGATGGCGGTTGACATGGGCGGTCCCGTGAACAAGGCGGCGTACGTCGTCGGCACGGGCATGCTCGTATCGGGCGAATACGGCATCATGGCAGCGGTCATGGCGGGCGGCATGGTGCCGCCGATCGCCATCGCTCTTGCGACGACGTTCTTCAAGAGCCGCTTCACGGAGCAGCAGAGGAAATCGGGCGTCGTCAACTACATCATGGGACTTTCATTCATCACGGAGGGCGCGATCCCGTTTGCGGCGGCCGATCCCCTGCGCGTGATTCCGTCGTGCGTCATCGGCTCGGCGACAGCGGGCGGCCTGTCGATGTTCTTCGACTGCACGCTGCGCGCCCCGCACGGCGGCATCTTCGTCGTGCCGACGATCGGCAACCCGCTGCTCTATCTCGTCGCGATCTTCGCCGGCGCCGTCCTCAGCGCGCTCTGCCTCGGCATCGTCAAGAAGAAGGTCGCGGAATGACGGCGCTGAAGAAGGACGGCGCACGCTGAAATTCACTTGAAGGGACTGGAAACCATGCAGGAAACTCCCGTGCGCCTGCCGCACGATCACGGCCATCAAGGGGCCGCCCTGCCGCACATGCCCGATGCGGATACGCTCGCCACGGTATCGGCGGCCATGAAGCAGCTCGGCGACGCGACGCGGCTGCATATCTTCTGGTTCCTGTGCCACTACGAGGAATGTGTGATCAACATCGCCGCCTACATGCAGATGTCGAGTCCGGCAATCTCGCACCACCTGCGGCTCTTGAAGGCGAGCGGCCTCATCACCTCGCGGCGCGAAGGCAAGGAGATGTACTACCGCGCGGCCGAGACGCCGCTCGTCGAGGAACTGCACCACACAGTTGAACGAGTCGGGCGCATCTCGTGCCCGCGATAAGGAAAAACAGGCGCAAGGCAAGCGTGCTTGCCTTGCGCCTGTTTTCCATAAAAAGTAAAGGAGGATTTCATGTCATATACGGATTTTCAAATCGGCGAGAAATTTCCCCTGCCCATCCGCCAGCAAGGCGAGGGCGGACTTTTTCAAGTCGACGCGAACGGCGCGATGTTCATTTTGCAGCTCGCCAAGAGCGACATCATCGCCATCGAGGCCTTTCGCACGGGAGAGATGGAGCTTGCCCTCTACGAGACGGAAGGCGTCCTCTTCCTTCTCTATCGGATTCCCGGCATCTTCAAGGACGGCTGGGGCGACGCGCCGCTTTCTTTCGGCGGCCTTTCCAAGGGGCATCTGCCGTCAGAGGAGTCGCTCGCGAGAGCATCGCTGCACCTCTGCCTCGTCGACGCGCGGCTTTCCCTGCTGCTCGCACAGCGCGAGGCGCAGATGCCCGCCCCGTTCGCCGATTTTTTGCGCCGCCACACGCTTTCCGCCTTGGGAGCGCCTCTCGCGCCGCAGGACTTCGCCGTGCGCGTGCAAAGCATCTGGCAGCGCATGAGTCCCGCCGAGATGCGCGAGAAGGCCGCCGTCGTCTGGGAGATTCCGCTCGCGCTCAAGGGCGCTCCGCTGCATTGACGCGCACGAGGAAAGGAGAATTCGCATGAAGCCGAAAATCTGCATACTGACGACGGGCGGCACGATCGCAGGCGCGGCGGCGCGTTCCGATGCGCTCACAGGCTACCGCGCGGGCGCACTCGGCGCGGACGAACTTCTCGCCGCCGTGCCCGAAATTGCAGACGTCTGCGCCATCGAGAGCGAGGAGGTCGCCGCCATCGACAGCAAGGATATGACGGAGACAGTCTGGCTGCATCTTGCCGCCCGCATCAAAGCGGTGCTCGCTGCGGGCGCGGCGGGCGTCGTCGTCACGCACGGCACGGATACGCTCGAAGAGACGGCGTACTTCCTGCATCTTGTCGTAAAGAGCGAAAAGCCCGTCGTCCTGACGGGCGCGATGCGTCCCGCGACGGCGCTATCCGCCGACGGCCCCTTGAACCTCCTCGACGCCGTGCGACTTGCCGCCAGCCCCGAAGCGCACGGACAGGGCGCGCTCGTCGTGCTGAACGGCGAAATCCACAGCGCACGCGACGTCCAAAAGGTGCATACGACGGCCGTGCAGGCGTTCGCCTCGCCCGATGTCGGTGCGCTCGGCCGCATGGAAGACGGGACGCCGCATTTTCGCCGCCGCGTGCTCACGCGTCATACGCGCGAGAGCGAATTCGACCTTGCGGGCGTGACGGCCCTTCCCTATGTGCCGATCCTCTACGGCCATGCAGGCGCGGACGCCCGTCTCGCCCGCGCCGCCATCGAGAGCGGCGCGGCGGGCATCGTCCACGCGGGCACAGGCAACGGCAGCATACACGAAGCGCTGCTCGCGACACTCGCCGATGCCGCAGGAAAAGGCATCCCCGTCGTGCGCGCGAGCCGCACGGGCGCGGGCGCGGTGCTCTTCGCCGAGAGCGCCTACGCGGACGCGGGCTTCATCGACGCCGACACGCTGCCGCCCGCCAAGGCGCGCATCCTGCTCGCGCTCGCGCTCTTGAAGACAAACGACCGCGACGAAATCCGGCGCATGTTCCGCGAATATTGACACAAAAGGGCTTTCATGCACAGACAACAGCGCATGAAAGCCCTTTTCCCAAAAGACGCGCGAAGAAGTCTTGTGCGTCCCACTGGAATAACTGCCCGCGATGGAGTATAATAGAGAGAGTATGATTTGGGGTCGTGTGCCGTCCGAAGGGAGAGTTACATGAAGGCCTATGAGTTGAAAATCGCTTTGCGCGGACAGTCGCCGGAGGTTTGGCGGCGCGTTCTCGTGCCCGAGGAGCTGACGTTTTCGCAGCTCGCGCTCGTCTTCAACCTGGCGATGGGTTGGGAGAAGGAAACGGTGTTCTCCTTCCTGCTGCCGCACAAGAAGATGGTCATCACCGAACTGTCGGAAGAGCAGGCGCATGGCGAGCGCCTGAAAGAAGCTGCCGTGGTGCAAATCTGCAGCCATCTGGAACGTGCGGGCGCCTTTCTTTACCTCTACGCAAACCGGCGCGAGATGCGCCACGACGTGCATCTGGAAAAGATTGTCGAGCCGTGGAGCGGCAGAGCGCCGCAGGTGCTCGAATGGAGCGGTGCGCGCACGGCGGCAGCAGTACTCGAAGGCGCGAAAGATGCGGAAGACAGCGTCCGCTACGACATGGACGCCGTGAACGAGAAGCTCGCCCTTTGGTGCCGCCTCGACCGACGGCGCTACGAGGATCGCCCGCTGGCAAAGCTGTACGAGGATATGGAGGCGGGGAGATACGGCTTTTCCGCCTACAAGTACAAGATGCGCTCCATCGAAGGGGCGAACGCCACACCGGAAGCGCAGAAGACTTTCTTTTCCACGGTCTTTCACCAGCGCCTGCAGGATACGGAGGACGAAGAGCGCGTGCCGCCGACGCTTCGCGACATGTTCGCAGGCTTCGCCAAGGAAGAGCTGCTCTCGATTGCCGAGCAAAAAGGCATCGAGGTGCGCCACGGCATGCGCAAGCAGGACATCATCCGTCAGCTGACGAAGCAGATGCTCGATCCTCGCGTCATGGAAGAGTACTTCCTCTGCCTGAGCGACGAAGAGGTCCTTTCCCTGCAGCAGCTGCTCGCCAACCTTGACGACTTCGAGGAAGAATCAGAGCACAACTTCGAGACCCTTTCGACTGCGGGCTACATCGCCGAAACGCCCGAATTTGAACTCGTCATCTCGCGCGACGTCGCCGCAGGATTCATCCCCTTCGCCGTGGACATGGGCGAGGAGCTGTACAACAGGCGCAGAAGGCGCACATGGCTCATCAACACGATTCTCACGGCGAACGTCCTCTACAGCGTGACGCCGCTCGACATCCTGTGCCGCATCTACAACCAAGGCGGCATCGGCGACCTGAAGCCTGCGGAACTCAAAAAGGAAATGGAAAAGATTCCTCCCGAGTTCCTCGCCGGCTACTGGCAGCGAGGCGACGTCTTCATCTCCGAAGGGCTGGACGAAGAGGAGATCCGCGTCATCCTGGAATCGCAGGGCGACGGCGACTTCTACATCCCTGCCACAGAGGAAATCCCTCTCTTCGCACAGGGGCTTGCGCTTTCCGATCCGAACGACGAGCAGGCGCTGGGTCTCTTCTTCCACGAAACGCTCTCCTACGATGAGGAGGAAACCGTGGAAATCATGCGGCACATCCATTGGACACTGCTCGCGGGCGCTCCCGTTTCCTTCGTGCGCGACATGCTCAAGGACGACGGCTATTTCGACGCTCTGACGAAGGAACAGGACGTCACCCTGCGCCGCCTGCTGAACCGACTGCACGACAGCACGCGCTCCGTCGCGAACCGCGGCTTCACGACGAACGAGATCAAGGAGCGACAGCAGGCAGCACGTGCCAAGAAGGAAGAGCGCAAGAAGGCCTCACGCCAAAAAGTCATTTTTTTGAAAGACAGGAACAAGGAGAAATCACATTGAGCAATCTGGACGTAGGTATCGTAGGTCTGCCGAATGTCGGCAAGAGCACCCTTTTCAACGCGATTACGAAGGCGGGCGCAGAAGCGGCGAACTATCCCTTCTGCACGATCGAGCCGAACGTCGGCGTCGTCGACGTGCCCGACGCTCGCCTTGCGGTGCTGCACGAGATGTACCAGTCGAAGAAGACGACGCCCGCCTCCGTGCGCTTCGTCGACATCGCCGGCCTCGTCGCTGGCGCGTCGAAGGGCGAAGGACTCGGCAACAAGTTCCTCGAGCACATCCGGCAGGTCGATGCCATCGCCCACGTCGTGCGCTGCTTCGAGGATACGAACATCACGCACGTCGCGGCGACGATCGACCCCGTGCGCGACATCGAGACGATCCTCACGGAATTGTGCCTCGCCGATCTCGAAGTCCTCGAAAAGCGCATCATGAAGCTCGCCAAGCTCGCCAAGAGCGGCAGCAAGGAGGCGAAAGCGGAGGACGAGGTGCTGCGCCGCATCAAGGCTTGCCTCGAAGAGGGCAAGTCGGCCAGAAGCCTCGATCTCACGGAGGACGAGCTATCGCTCATCCGCGAGATGAACTTCCTGACCTTGAAGCCCATGCTCTACGTCGCCAACGTCGCCGAGGACGAGGCGGCAAAGGACGGCGCGGGAAATGCGCACGTCGCCGCCGTGCGCGACTACGCGGCAAAGGAAGGATCGGAAGTCGTCGTCGTCTCGGCGCGCGTAGAGTCGGAAATCGCCGAACTCGACGCAGAAGATGCGAAGGCCTTCCTCGAAGAACTCGGCCTTACGGAAAGCGGACTCGACCGTCTGATCAAGGCGGCATTCGAGCTTCTGGGACTCTTGACGTTCCTGACGGCAGGGCCGGACGAGTGCCGCGCCTGGACGATCGTGCGCGGCACGACGGCGCCCAAAGCGGCAGGCAAGATTCACTCCGACATCGAACGCGGCTTCATCCGCGCGGAGATCGTCAACTACGACGACCTCGTCGCTGCGGGCAGCACGGCGGCCGCCCGCGAAAAGGGGCAAGTGCGCCTCGAAGGCAAGGACTATGTGATGCAGGACGGCGACGTGACGTACTTCCGCTTCAACGTGTGAGTTTGCAGCGCGTGATACTGGGGACGGGGCGCGTGCGCCGCTTCCCCGATCTATTTCTATCGCAATAGGAGGCGGCGGCCATGACAGCACAAAAGCGGATCTTTGCGGCAGTCCTGCTCACGTCCTTCATGGGGCCGTTTCTCGGCAGCTGCATCAACATCGCCATCCCGACGATCGCCGTGGAGTTCTCGTGCCCCGCGACGGATCTCTCGTGGCTCGCGACCGCCTTCCTCTTGGGCGCCGTCGCCCTGCTCCTGCCTTTTGGCCGCATGGCGGACATCCTCGGCCGATGTCGCATCTACGCGATCGGCACGGCGGCGATGGCCGCCGTCTCCTTCGTCGCGGCGTTTTCCCCCTCGGCCTCCTTCCTCATCGCCATGCGCGCCCTGCAGGGACTGTCCCTGGGGCTCGTCTTTTCGAGCGGCATGGCGCTCCTCGTGGCGGCACATCCCGCAAAGCAGCGCGGGCGCGCCATCGGCTACTCCGCCGCCGCCACCTACGTCGGACTGTCCTTGGGGCCTGTGATCGGCGGTCTCGTCACGCAGCACTTGGACTGGCGGCTTCTCTTCGTCCTCACCTCCATCGTCATCCTCGTGAGCAGCCTGCTCGTACGCACCATCAAAGAAGATTGGTACGGCGAGCGAGAAGGCGGCTTCGATCTGCCCGGCGCCGTCTTCTACACGGCAGCGAGCACGCTGACGCTCTACGGGCTTTCCTCGCTTGCCGCCTTCACCTGGATGCGTTTCGTACTGCTCGCGGGACTCGTCTTTCTCGCGCTCTTTCTTTGGCAAGAGCGACGGGCGAGCACGCCGCTCCTTCATCTCTCGCTTTTTGCGAACACGGTCTTTGCCATGAGCAACCTCGCCGCGTTTTTGAACTACAGCGCGACGTATGCAATCGGCTTTTTGCTCTCGCTCTACCTGCAGCTCGTGCGCGGCCTCGACGCTTCGACGGCGGGCGTCCTCCTGCTCCTGCAGCCCTTGATGATGGCGATCCTCTCGCCCATCGCGGGAGCGCTTTCCGACAAGCACGAGCCGCGCCTCGTCGCGAGCTTCGGCATGGCACTGACGACCGCGGGCATCTTCTGCTGCTCGTTCTTCGATGCCAAAACGCCGCTTCCCCTCATCGCGGCTGCCTGCGTCATCATCGGCATCGGTTTCGGCTTCTTCTCGCCGGCAAACAACAATGCCATCATGGGCGCCGTCTCCAAGAAACTCTACGGCGTCGCCTCTTCCATGGTCTCGGTCATGCGCCTCTCGGGACAGGCTGTCTCCATGGCGGTCGTGACCCTGCTGCTCGCACAAGCGACACTTCCCGCAGCCGCCGATTGGACGGAGGAACTTTCAGCGGCGATCCGCCTCATCTTCTCCTGTCTGACCGTCTCATGCGCCGCCGGCGTCGTCGCCTCGCTCATGCGCGGCAGGAGGAAAACAGCCGAAGAGGACGCGAACGGATATGACTGACGGAAAGGAGTGCAGCCATGCAGCGCTATGAACCGGGCGACATCGTGCGCATGAAGAAGCGCCACCCGTGCGGCAGCGACCTCTGGCGCATCCTGCGCACAGGCACGGACTTCGGCCTCAAGTGCGAAGGCTGCGGGCGCTTCGTACAGATCGGGCGCGAGAAATTTCTGCGCCTCGTGCGCGAGGTCAAGGAAAAGCCGGACACTTAAAGCCATTCCTTCGGGTGATAAAAGCATGAATGAAAGGAGGAGAAGCGACATGGAAAGCGGCAAGAGCGATAAGAGTGGCAAGACGAGCCTTTTTCCTGTCGCCATGCCTCCGGCATCGACGAAGGAAAAGCAGCTGATCGCCATCGGCGCCTCGACGGGCGGTACGGAAGCGATCGCGGCCATCCTCAAGAACCTCGCGCCGCCGCTCCCTCCCATCGTCATCGTGCAGCACATCCCGCCCATCTTCAGCAACCACTTTGCGCACAGACTCAACGCCATATCGAAGCTCACAGTCAAAGAAGCCGAGGACGGCGAAGCCATCAAGGACTCGACCGCCTACATCGCGCCCGGCGGCCAGCACATGAAGCTCGAAAGGCGCTCGGGCAGGCTCTTCGTCACATGCACGAAGGGCGACCCCGTGAACTGGGTGCGCCCGTCCGCCGACGTCCTCTTCTTCACCGTCGCAGAACTCGTCGGCGACGCAGCGCTCGGCGTCATCCTCACGGGCATGGGCGCGGATGGCGCGAAGGGGCTCTTCGCCATGCGCCGCGCAGGCGCCATGACGTTCGGTCAGGACGAAACCTCATGCGTCGTCTACGGCATGCCGCGCGCGGCCTTCGAGTTGGGAGCAGTCGAACGCCAACTGCCGCTCGCGATGATGGCCGGCGCGATCACGCAGGCCGTGCGCGGGCGATAGAAAGGACTTTTATGGAAATCAGCAACCTCGCCTGCCCCAACTGCGGCAGTGAAAACACAGTATCCGTTCCTCTCATGTACAAGAGAGGCCACGCCACGGGAACGGCAACGCATAAGGAAATCGTCGGCTACGACGTAGAAACGACGACAACCACCTATTCAGACGGCTCGAAAAAAACAGAAGAGACCGGCCGGCATGCCGTCTACGGCGATGTCACGCGCCCAACTTACACGGTCACGGATCTTGCCCGTGAGATCGCTCCGCCGCCCGAGCCAAAGCTCAAGCAACTTGAACATGACACTATGACGGTTGGCTGCGTTTCTTTTGGTTGCCTGCTACCAATCCTGTCGCTTGTCATAAGCCTAGTGGCCTACAAATTTTCAAAGCTCTCGGGTCTGGAAAATACCTTGACCTATATCGCTGCGGCACTCGTCATTTGGAAACTCTGGAACGACCGCAGAACTACAAACAAGAAAAATCGCGCGCAAAAAGAAGAATATGATCAGGCCATGGAAGAATATACGCGCCGTCTTGCGGAGTGGGAAAAACTCTTCATCTGCATGCGCTGTGGTCATATCTTTAAGCCATAGCCTCCTTCCGAATAAACCAAAACGAGCTACTGTATGAGACATCTCCCCGTTTCATACAATAGCTCGTTTTCTTCTCTACAAATCCCTTATATCTCACAAATCCCGATCCTGCGCAGATAATTATATGTTCCATCATAATATTCTGGTCTACGCGTGACATCACTTAAGTCACCTTGCGGTATGAAAATGACCAGTCCCTGTCTCGCTCTTGTCAGAAGAACCCGATAGGCAAAATCTGATCTGCTTCACATGCAAGAAAACCTTGGATTTCACTGGAATAATACGCTCTTCCCACCTTATTTCCCCCCTGAATATCCGTCACATTCCTCCTTCGTGCCTTTTCACGCCCGCGCCTCATACGGATAGACCGTGAGTGCGCCCTCCTTGTACTCGCCGATGTAGACATCCTTGAGTTCATATCCCTGCTCTCGAAGCGCCGCGTCGAGCCAGATCCGATCCTTGTCGGCAAGTTCCAAGGCTTCCTCATCTGCCTGTCCGTCGACGACGACGGGATAGCGTGCGTTCTGCTCGCCGTACTGGATGACCGTGAGCTGACCGTTCGGCTCAAGAACGGCACGCTTGACGTCCTTGACGAAGTAGACGCCCGCCGTGCGCAGCTTCAGATGGATGTCGTGCGCCAAGAGTCCCTGCCTCATGCACTCTTCGACGTCGAGCTTGCCGCGCTCGATGATGCGCACGGGATGTCCGTCGACGAAGGATTTGACGGCGCTGCTGTTCGACTTCATGTATTTCAGGAGCAGGACGAGCATCGTCCAAGCGATGAGCACGAGGATGAAGTCCAGGACAGAAATATTCTCGTTGTATATGACGCCGCCGATGATGCCGCCGAGAACGTAGTTCTGCACCTGATCGGTCGCGGAGCTAGGCGCGAGATTTCCCTTGCCGAGGAGATTGATCTGCAGCACGAGGCACAGAAGCCCGAGCGCGAGTTTTGCCAAGACCAGCGAATATGTGAGCATTGCGCGTCCCTCCTAAGAATCCTTGTCAACGATCTTCACGTCACGCGTCATCAGATGCGTTTCCTCGTACTTGAAGGACGTGTAATCGCCGTTGAACGTGATCTCGTAATACTTGCCCTCCGCTTCGACGAGAAGTCCCTGCTTGAGATGTGTGGAACTCGTGCGAATCTCCTCGGGCGGCACCTCCATCTCCTCGCCGAGATTGTGCAAAAATCCCGCCATGCGCGAAGTCTGCTCGCGATCGCTCTTCGTCTGGCTGAAATTGTTCCACTGTGCGCCGCCCAGGAAGGCGACGGCAAGGAAGAGGATGACAATGAGGTCGCGATAGCGCGTGACGAGACGGTTGCGAAAATACTTGATGATGGCAACGAGCAGCGCGAAAAGCATGAGAAAAGACACGCCGTACCGTACAGCGTCGTTGATCTGACTGTGCTGCACGATGTAAGCATAGGTATAGAACTGCAAGAAAAGCACCTCCCATAGTGCGGCGAACCGCCGTGAAAAAAGAACTGCCGCGAGAGCGCAGCCTCAGCGCACAAAGTACGGTTTCAACAGCAATGTGAGGAAAAAGACGGCGGCGGCGACGACGACGATGCTCGCGCCCGCCGCCATGTTGCAGTAGTAGGCGAGCAAGAGTCCCGCAACGCCCGAAAGGAGCGCGATGGCAACGGAGAGCAGATGGTAGCTCTTGACGTCCTGCGCGATATTCCTTGCGGCGGCGGCGGGCAGCACGAGCAGCGAGTTGATGATGAGAAGCCCGACCCACTGGATGCTGACGGCGACGACGACGGCGAGCACGGAAGCAAAAAGCCCCTCCGTGAGGAAGGCGGCGACGCCTCGGCTTCTAGCGAACGACGCGTTGATCGAGAGCACGAGAAGCGAGTTGAACACGAGCGCCCAGACGAGGACGACGGCGAGAAAGACGAAGAAGAGCGAGCCGATTTCCTCGGGCGAGATGGAAAGAAGATCGCCGATCAGGTACGAGGAATATTTGTTGAAGCCGCCGCCCCGGCTCATGAGCATGAGGCCGAGCGCGATGCCCGTAGACGAGAAGACGCCGATGATCGTGTCCGTCGACGCGCTGCTGCGGTTCTTGATGTAGGTGATGAGGAGCGCGAAGACAACGGAGAAGGCGACGAGCGAGAGGAGCGGCGAGAGCCAACCCAAGAGCACGCCGACGGCAAGCCCCGTGAAAGCGCCGTGTCCCAGAGAGTCCGAGAAGAACGCCATGCGGTTCGACACGACCATCGTGCTCAGAAGCCCGAAGAGCGGCGTCACGAGCAGCACGGCGAGAAAGGCATTCTTCATGAAGCCGTGCTGCAGCCAGTCGAAGGGCAGAGCGCCGAGAAGCGCATAGAGGAGTTCCATCAGTGCATCGCCTCGCTTTCCTTCTCCGACTCGACCTGCAGTGACTCATCTATCAGCGCTTCATCCTGCAGCGCATCGGGCGCCGTCTCCATTTTCTGCGGCGCTGCGCCCGCGAGCATGCCGAAGATCTTCTTCGTCCGCGCATCGCCGAAGACCTCGGCAGGCGTGCCGCTCGTGACAACTTTATGGTCGAGCAGCACGACCTGGTCGGCATACTTTGCAACGAGGTTCAGATCGTGCGAAATCAGAATGATCGCCATGTCCTCTTGGGCGCGAAGCTCGGCAACGATATTGTAAAAAAGCTCCAAGCCGTTCTGGTCGACGCCCGAGACAGGCTCATCGAGGAGCAGCAGGTCGGGCACGGGATCGAGCGCGAGCGCAAGAAGCACGCGCTGCAGTTCGCCGCCCGACAGTGCGCCGAGCCGCCGGTCGATGAGATGCTCGGCATGAACGCGAGCGAGGCTCTTCAAGACGCGCGGCCTCAAGGACTTCGCGGGAAAGAGCCAGACGGGGCGGCGCGAGAGGCACGCCATGAAGATGTCCATGACGCTCGTCGGCGAACTGACGTCGAAGCGCAGGTACTGCGGCACATAGCCGATGACGGGCTGCCCCGTGCGCCTTCCCGCCGCGTCCGCATAGGAAAGCCTCCCCTTGTGCGGCACTTCGCCGAGGATGGCGCGAAGGAGCGTCGATTTTCCCGCGCCGTTCGGCCCGATGAGCGCCGTGAGCTGTCCGCAGTGGACGTGAAGGTTCACGCCCGAAAAGATTTCCACGCGCCCGAAGGATACGGCGAAGTCTTCGATCTTCGTGCAGCAGAGATGGCCGCAGTCGTCCGCGGAACGCGCACGGTGATGCAAGATATTCTTGAACAAGGAGACGCCCCTTTCTAAGGAATCATGGAGAAAAATGTGGGAACGCGAAAGCGCCTAGCGCGTCAGCCGGGAAAAAGACCGGTTCGCGAACCAGAAGCAAAGGAGCGCGTAGAAGACGAGCGCACCGAAAGAAAGCGCAGACGCCGCCTCGCCGCCCGCGAGTGCACGCAGGAGCACGCTCGTATGCGTGAGCGGCAGAAGCTCGATGAGGACGCGCACGACCTCGGGCAAAGCCTTCGTCGAGAAGAACGTGCCGCAGAGGAACGACATCGGCAGCAGGATGTATGTATTGACCTGCCCCATCTCTTCGTACGTCTCGATCTTCATCGCCGCGATGAAGCCGATCTCCGCGAAGATCACGCAGTTCAGCACGAGCACGAGGAGAAAGAGCGGGGAAAGAGAGAGCTTCGCGCCGAAAAGGCAGGCGAGCGCAACGATAATGGCAGAGGAAATGAGTCCGCGCAATACGGCCGCAAGCACCTTGCCGATGACGAAGGCCGCCGGACGGATCGGCGCGACGAGGTACTCTTCAAGGCTCTTGTGGTAAATGCGCTCGGCATGCACGGGAATCACGCTGTTGAAACTGATGTTCATGGAATTGAGCGCGAGGATGCCCGGCACGAGGAAGTCGAGATAGGTGCCGGAAGACACCGATATGCTCCTGCCCAGACCCCAGCCGAAGGCGACGAGGTAGAGGAGCGGTGCGACCATGCGGCTCAGGATGAACTTCGCCAAGCGGCGCTTCAAGACGATCCAATCGCGCCAGAAGACCGTCCATATATCATAGAGCAATCACAGCCCCTCCTTTCGCCCCGTCAGCTCGATGAAGGCGTCCTCCAGATTCGAGCGGCGGATGCTCGCCGCGCCGTCGAGCGCGGCGGCAAACGCGGCGGCGTCTTTGCGCCCTGCGAAGTAGCGGTACTCGCGCCCCGCCTCGCCGTCCCACTCGACGACGAAATCGCCGAGCCTTTCGCGCAGGGCGGCGGGCGCATCAAGCGCCGCGAGCTTGCCGCGATTCATGATGGCGACGCGCGCGCAGAGGCTCTCCGCCTCCTCGATGTAGTGCGTCGTCAACAGCACCGTCACGCCCTCGTGCGCCATTTGCCGGATCAGCTCCCAAATGCGCCGCCGTACCTGCGGGTCGAGCGCGACCGTCGGCTCGTCGAGGAAGAGGATGCGCGGGCGATGCACAAGGGCGCGCGCGATGAGAAGCCTGCGCTTCATGCCGCCCGACAAACGCCGCACGGGATCGCGCCGCACGCCTTCAAGCTCTACGAAGGCGAGCAGCTCTTCTATGCGTGCGCGGCGCTCCGCCGCCCCGATATGATGCAGGCGAGCGTGCAGCTCAAGATTCTCGCCCGCCGTCAAATCCTGGTCGAAGTTCACCTGCTGCGGCACGACGCCGATCAGCTCCTTGACCGCCGCTTCATTTCCAGCAAGCGGCCTGCCCTCGTAGAAAATTGCACCCGAAGTCGGCTGCGTGAGCATCGTCAACATGCGGATCGTCGTCGTCTTGCCCGCGCCGTTCGGCCCTAAAAGCCCGAAGATCTCCCCGCGTGCGACAGCAAAAGAAAGCCCGTCTACCGCACGCTTCACCGCTGCCTTTCCCGCAGCATCGGTATGACGAAACTCCTTGACAAGATTTTCCACGCGAACCAAGACAGCACCTCCTCAGCCTGCAACTTTTTCTCTTCGTTGGTAGATTACTACAGGAAGCACGTCGCGTCAACCATGCGAGGAGAAAAATCAACGTCTACCGTACTTCGTACCGCGTCCGCTGCCAAAAATCGTATCGCACGGAAAATTTTTTCCTGCCGCACGCAAATGATACGAAAATTTCTATCGTTCCATTTTCGTGCGAACGATAGCACGAGAAATATTTTTTCGTACCGCACGAAAACACACCGACGAAACATCCAACAGAAAAGTTCGCACAGAAAAGCCCTCGACGAAAATCATCGAGGGCTTTTTCAATTGTGCTTCCAGCACTTTTTCAATCGAAAGCGCCTACATGGATGCTCGTGATCTTTCCTGCCCCATTGAACAGAAACTTGATGCCAAGATTGCCATTGGATTCGCTCTGATAAAAGAAGCTCCCTTTCCCTTGACTGTCCGGCTCGCCATAGAGGCGCAGCACCGTTTCCTTCGTCATGCCGACCGTGATGCCCGCAGGTGTGGCCCAGCCGTTATTTCCCTTGCAGTCCGCGTGCACCATTGCGTCATTGCAAAAAATGACATCCACGCTCGTTCCATAATGATATGTGTCGACCCAGCCCCGCCAAAGAGGATGCTGACTCGTCGTCGACACCTTCGACGGTGCACCGTATATACCGCGCACATAATCCACCGACGCCCCATAAGGGATGCCGCCGAGCGACACTTCCTCATCGGGCACGGAAGCGGACGCCGCGCTCATCGTCGAAAACAATGCGAACACAGCGATTGCAGAAAAAAACTTACGCATGAGGTTCACTCTCCCTTTCAAAAATCGATTTCAGTCTGCTGAAACCCTACCTTCTTCATCCCCATCCAACGCGCTCACCTCTGCCGCGCCTCGTCAAACGCATCGAGCACCGCGAGCATCTCCTGCGGCAGACGGCGGCGGCATTCCGCTTTCAGCGCTTCGGGCACGCCGTAGAAAGCTTCGGCAATGCTGCCCGCGATGCAGGCGACCGTGTCCGTATCACCGCCGAGGGACACGGCATTTCGCACGGCATCCTCGAAATCCGTGCTTTCGAGGAACGAAATAATCGCCTCGGGCACAGATCCTTGGCATGTAGCGTCCATCGAGTAATGCGGACGAATCTCATCGAGCGTGCGCGACAAATCGTAGCCGAATTCCCGCACGATATAATCCTTGATCTCTTCCTTCGACTTTCCCCCACGCGCGAGGAATATAGCGCTCGCCGTCGCCTCCGCGCCCTTGATTCCCTCCGCATGGTTATGCGTGACGACCGCCGTCTGCCTTGCTGCCTCGCGCGTCCTTGCGAGCGTATCATAGAGCCAGCCCGCAGCGGCGACGCGCATCGCCGAGCCGTTGCCGAAACTGCCGTACGGCTCAGGCTCGTCACTTGCCAGCCAGCGGCGGAAGAGTCCGCCGTAGCCGACGCGCGGATACCTCCTGCCCCAGCGCTGCATCGCGCGAACGACCGCCGCACAAACCGCCGCTTCGTCCGCCTCTTCTCCCACTTCCAACAAGGCGTCCGCCACGGCGATCGTCATCACCGTATCATCCGTAAAGCGCGAGCCTTGACTGAACAGAGGAAAATCCTTCGTCTTGCCGCCGCGATCGAATTCATACGGTGAACCGATCATATCGCCTAAGATTGCACCATACATGCGAATCGCTCCTTTCCTTGCCCCTTGATTTCATCATTTCCTACTAGAACTCATCAACCTCTGCGTCGACGCCCCTTTCCTTTTCAATATCCATTAAAAAATCGAACGACGATCCTTTCGCTTCATCCCTTTAGCAAATCGGGAATTTCCTCCGCATACCTCCCATAGTCAGCAAACAGCGCCTTTGCAAAAGCCCGCAAATATGTCTGAGCAAATTCGTTTTCAAATGTCAGCTCATGCGCATGACCTGTCCCCATCTTGTTGTGAAGGTTGCCTTTCACATGGATATGACCGCCTGCCGCAGCTATGAATTCAAGGAAACAATGCATGCTGTACGGCTCTTCCAATCGCACCGAACCTTTCAGTGTTTCGCACAATTCATTCAGCTGTACGGCAAACGCGGCAAAGTGAAGATCGTCGACATCCATGAAGGAGTCTGCCGAGAAGCCTCGGCTCGATACCTGCACCCGCAGACTGTTTGCCTCAGGATAGGGGAATTTTTCCTGTAAGACTCGCGGCGTCAATTCCAATGAGAAACCTTCTGCATTCAATCTGTACATAGCGCCCTCATAAATACACCCCGTTGATTCTCTCTTACACTTTTTCCACAAGCTGCCGCACAAAATCCGTCGCAGGACTCTCCTCGATCTCCTCGGGCGCGGCGAACTGCTCGATGCGCCCTTCCTTCAATATGAGGACGCGCGTGCCGAGGCGC
>ERZ772968.335-NODE-335-length-23850-cov-10.010885_pt1 | contig 23850 bp, 15 predicted proteins | sample MGYA00580674_ERZ772968 | MGnify/ENA primary metagenome ERZ772968 (study PRJEB29015, sample SAMEA2737940) | human oral metagenome | biome: human oral; feature: human-associated habitat; material: dental | place: China | collected 2138 ...
GGGGTAGAACACCATGATGCGGATTCCCTCGGCATCGGCGAAGCCCTCGAGTGCCGCTTTGCCCGTATCGCCCGAGGTAGCGACAAGGATGAGAATCGTGTCCTTCTCTCCCTGTTTCACGCGTGCCGTACTCATGAGCTGCGGCAGAAGCTGCAGCGCCATATCCTTGAACGCGCTCGTCGGACCGTGCCACAGTTCAAGCACCTCAAGATCTCCGACCGCACGCACGGGCGCACGCCGCACGTCGTCAAACGTACGCCCATAGGCACGCTCCACACAGCCGCGCAGTTCCTCCTCCGTATAGTCCGTCAGGAAAAGGCGAAGGATGCGCACGGCACGCTCCTCATAGGAAAGAGGAACCAACGCCTCGATCTCGGAGAGTGTCATCTGCGGGAACGAATCCGGCACAAAAAGCCCGCCATCCGAGGCAAGCCCCTTGAGAATTGCCGCAGCGGAGGAAATGCGTTCCTTCGCACCGCGCGTGCTGAAATAATCCATTGTATACATCCTTTCTCTTGGGCAGGAAGATTCATCTGTGCTATACTATGGCATGGGTTTCTCAAAGATCAGCGCACAAGTTTTGCCGTGGTCGCGTTCGCAGCACGAACGAGCTCACACGGAGCGAGGGCAAGCTGCTCACCGCGCCGTCCGGCACTCACGCAGATACTGTCATGCTGCAGGATGCTCTCATCGCAGCAGACGGGATACGGCTTCTTTGCCCCCAGCGGCGAACATCCGCCGCGCACATAGCCTGTGAGGTCAAAGACCTCCTTGAGATGAACCATCTCCGCGCGCTTGTTGCCGCTTGTGGCGGCTGCTGCCTTGAGATCGAGCTCGCACGCACCCGGGATGACCGCCATGAACACACCCGTCCGGTCGCCGCGCACAACGAGCGTCTTGTAGATGCGCTCCAACGGGATGCCGGTCACCTCTGCCACATGCGCCGCCGAAAGATCGCTCTCATCGACGGGATAGGTCAGAAGCTCGTAGGAAATGCCAAGGCGATCCAAGATACGTGCCGCATTGGTCTTTGGAATTTTCTTCTTTGCCATATTACTCACCACTCCGGATTATACCATTGAGCCGGAATAAAAATCAAACGCTATTGCGTTTGGAAGGGAGCATCACTATGAAAATTGCACTCATCTCCATGGAAGTCGTCCCCGGTCGTCCCGATCGGAACGCAGCAACAATGCGCGGAAAGATTGCAGAGGCAAAGGCGGCGGGTGCCAACCTCGCCCTTTTCCCCGCACTCAGTCTCTCGGGGCTCTTCCTCGGCGGCGTGTGGAAACAGCCCGCATTCCTGCGCGACTGTGCGGCATACGCCGAGGAGATTGCCGCTGCGGCAGATGGCATCACCGTCGTCTTTGGAAACGCAGCAGAGGCAGAGAGCTGCACGGGCGTGCGCCGCACACTCATGGAGGCGCGGGACGGCGTACTGCGTGAGGTCGCACATTCACCGCTGCACGGCGCGGGAAATCAGTTTGCTCCACTCCTCTATGAGATGCCGAGCGAGAACATCATCCTCGCCGCAGATGCGAGTCCCTTCCCCATTTGCTTCGGCGCATCCGCCCTTGCCAAGACAGCACACGAAAAGCGCAAAAATATTTTCTACATCAACACCCTCGGACTTCAAGACAAGGGCAAGACGGTCTACGCATTTCCCGGTCGAGCGTATGTATTCAGCGCTGCAGGCGAACGCGTCACCATGTCCCCTGCCTACACGGAGGGCATAACCGTCGTTGACACGGACACGCTTCCCGCTCCCATTTTGTCTCATGCAGAGCCGCCCATCGCTCCCATCCATCGGATGCTGCGCTACGCCGTGCAGAAATTTCTCGCACGCATCCATATGGAGCGCGTCGTCATCGGTATCTCGGGCGGCATTGACTCCGCCGTCGCCGCCGCCCTCTACGTGGACGCGATCGGCGCAGAGAATGTCCTGCTCATCAATATGCCGAGCCAGTTCAACTCCGCAACGACGAAGGGACTCGCGGCACAGCTCGCGGACAATCTCGGCTGCCGTCATATGATCGTCCCGATCGAAGAGAGCGTCGCACACACCGTCACGCAGTTGACGGAAATCCCCATCATGGGCAAGCCCGCAGCCGAGGGCGAACATCTCACGATCTCCTCGTTTGTACGCGAGAATATGCAGGCGCGCGACCGCAGCGGACGCGTCCTCTCCACCGTCGCAGCCGCGTGGGGCGCGGGCTTTACCTGCAACGCGAACAAGGCGGAGTCCACCGTCGGCTACGCGACCCTCTACGGCGATCAGGCAGGCTTCCTCTCAGCACTCGCTGACCTCTGGAAATATCAGGTCTACGACCTTGCACGCTATCTGAACGACAGCGTCTATGGGCGCGAGGTCATCCCGCAGGGTATCATCGACATCGTACCGAGTGCCGAACTCTCCGATGCGCAAAACGTCGACGAGGGCAAGGGCGACCCCATTCGCTACCCCTATCACGACTGCCTCTTCCGCGCCTTTGCAGAGAACAATGAAACGCCTGAGGAAATTCTGGAATACTATGCCAAAAACGTGCTCGAAGCACATATCGGCTGTAAGAAAGGGCTTGTCGCAGAATATTTCCCGACGGTGGCAGACTTTATCGCCGACCTCGAACGCTGGTGGGGGCTCTATACGGGCATGGCAGTCGCCAAGCGCATCCAGTCGCCGCCGCTGCTGTCCGTCAGCGGTCGTGCCTACGGCAGCGACCATCCCGAATCGCAGATCGGTTCCTATGAAACGATCCGCTATCGCGCATTGAAAGAGAAGCTGCTCCAGAAATAAAACAGAATGGATCTTGTCGCCCCTGTGGATTTTCACGGGGGCGTTTTCATTTTTCATAAAGTAATTTCCATATTGAGAAATTTTCTCATTTACAAGATGGAATTTTTGTGTTATTCTCAATACAAATGAAAGGATGGTGCTGTCATGCACACAAAAAAATTTTCCCTGCATCTCTTACTCACCCTCGCTCTTGCCCTTACGGCACTGATCGCCGTCGGCTGCGGCGGAGGAGGCACAGGCGGCGACAAGGCAGCCGACACGAAGAAAACCGTAACGGTCACGACCTCATTTTTACAGGATATGACAAAGCAGCTCGCGGGCGATTATGTGAACATCGAGCTGATTATCCCCGCAGGCGAGGATCCGCATCTCTACGTCGCACAGCCGGCCGACCTCGAGAAGATCAAGAAGGCGGATCTCCTCCTCTACCACGGTCTGCACTTCGAGGGCAAGATGGCAGAGGTGCTTGAGAAAAAGGGCGTCGCCGTGACAAAGAACTTCGCGGATGCAAACATCAACTATATGGAGGAGGACGGCAAAAAGATCGTCGACCCGCATTTCTGGTTCGATGTCGCACTCTACAAACAGGCGACCGAGGAGGCGGCAGCCGAGCTTGTAAAACTTATTCCCGAACACGAAAAGGAGATTCAGGAGAATCTGAAAACGTATCTTGCGGAACTCGACGCACTTGATGCGGAGATCACGCAGAAGATCGCGCAGATCCCCGAAGGGCAGCGCAATCTCGTCACGCCGCACGATGCATTCAACTACTTCTCCCACCGCTACCACGTTAATGTCATCGCACCCCAGGGGGTCAGCACAGACTCCGAGGTTGCGAATGCCGACATCGAGAAAACGGCAAACTACATTGTCGAGCACAAGGTCAAGGCGGTATTTGCCGAGAGCACGACGAATCCCGAACGCATGAAGAAGCTGCAGGAGGTCTGCAGGACGAAGGGCTTCGATGTCGAGATTGTTGGCGGTGAGGGCAATGAGCTCTTCTCGGATTCTCTTGCACCCGAGGGCCAGAAGGGCGATACCTATATCACGATGTACCGCAGCAACATCGATCTGATTGTTTCACATTTGAAGTAGCAGAAAAATGTTCGCTGTCAGATGTTATGAACAAACGGAAACGTAACCATACGACACTCCTAAGCAAACCCTAGTGGAGCAAGCGGAAGCGAGTGTGCGACCCGCCCCCTGCGGATTTCTTTCGTTCAAGCGCAGCGCGTTTAAGAAGTCCGCAGGTATTTAGGCGGACGAGCACACGACCGCTTGCGTAACGAGGCGTTTGCGTGGAGTTCGTACGGATAAAGAAACCATACAGAAGAGGCGCAGAATGGAAGGAACGAACAGCGTGATCCACGTCGAAGACCTTACAATGGCATACCGTGAGACGCCCGTGCTCTGGGACATCGACCTCGATGTGCCGGAGTGCGTACGCTGTGCGATCGTAGGGCCGAACGGCGCGGGCAAATCCACCCTGCTGAAAGGGATCCTCGGGCTGCTGAAGCCCGTCTCAGGTGCAGTGCTCCTCTGGGGCGAGGCACTCTCCGCCGTGCACAAGCAGATCGCCTATGTGCCGCAGCGCGGCTCGGTACACTGGGATTTCCCGACGACGGTCTTCGATGTCGTACTCATGGGACGCTATGCCCATCTGGGACTTGTGCGCCGCCCCGGCAAGGAGGATCGCGCTCTGGCGATGGACGCGCTCGATAAAATGAAGATGGCAGACTTCGCCGATCGTCAGATCTCGGAGCTGTCGGGCGGGCAGAAGCAGCGCGTCTTCATCGCACGCGCACTCGCGCAGGACGCACAGCTCTACATCATGGATGAGCCGCTTGCGGGCGTTGACGAGACGACGGAACGCATCATCATGGACAAGTTTATGGATTTACAGAAAGAAAAGCGCACGGTCATCGCCGTCCACCACGATCTCAGCACGCTCGATGCCTATTTCGACTATCTCGTCGTGCTGAACCGCACGGTAAAGGCATCGGGCTATCTCGCAGACATCGATAAGGAGGCGGCACTCGCGCGCGCCTACCGCGTGAAGGAGTGAGCGATGGACATTCTGACGAACTACACCTTTCAGATCGTCGCGCTCGGCAGCGTTCTCCTCGCCGTCGCGGCCGCCCCTGTCGGCGCATTCAGCGTCTACAAGGGGCAGAGCCTCATCGGCGATGCGATTGGGCACTCGACCTTCCCCGGCATCATCCTTGCCTACATGGCATTCGCGACACGCAGCCCCGTCATCCTCCTCGCGGGAGCAATTCTGGCAGGTGCGGCAAGCTACGCGCTCATCCAGCTCGCGCACAGGGACAAGCGTCTGGGGCTCGATGCAAATCTCGCAATCTTCCTCTCGGGCTTCTTCGGTCTTGGTATGGCACTCAAGAGTTTTATCCAAGGAAATCCCGACTACGCGGGCGCGTCACAGGCGGGGCTCGGGACGTACATCTTCGGACAGGCGGCGTACATGCTTGAGGCGGATGTCCTGCTGATCGCCGCCATCTCCGCCCTCGTGCTCACGCTCCTGCTGCTCTTTTACAAGGAGCTGAAACTCTTCGTCTTTGATGCGGAGTATGCCGAGGTCGTCGGACTGCCCTGCCGCCTGCTGAACCTTCTCCTGCTCGTCATGACGATTGCCGTCATCGGCATCGGGATCAAGGCGGTCGGCGCAATCCTCATCAGCTCCTTCCTCATTATCCCCTGCGTTGCGGCAAATCAGTGGTCGAACAACTTTGCACGCGTGCTCCTGCTGAGCAGTCTCATCGGTGCGGTCTCCGCGCTCGTCGGAACGTACATCAGCACGCTCGAACAGGGAATGTCAACAGGACCGTCCATCATCCTTGTCGCCTCGCTGATTGCCTTTTTTTCGATTGTTTTCGGGACAAAGGGCATCCTCGGCAGCGTGTTGAAACGGAGGCGCACACATGGATGATGCACTGCTCGTACTCCTGCTGACGGCGGCAGCGTGCGCACCGCTCGGCGTATTCCTCATCCTGCGCCGTCTCTCCATGATGGCGGACGCAATCAGTCACACCGTTCTGCTCGGCATCGTGCTCGCTTTCTTCGTAACGCATGACCTCGGTTCGCCGTGGCTGCTCTTCGGTGCGGCGCTCATGGGTGTTGTCACGGTGTCCCTCGTCGAGCTGCTCGGCAAAACGCGCCTTGTCAAATACGACGATGCGATCGGTGTCATCTTTCCCCTGCTCTTTGCGCTCGCCGTCATTCTCATCAGCAAATATGCGGGGAATGCCCACCTCGATACCGACATGGTGCTCATGGGCGAAGTCATCTATGCAGGGCTGAACACGGTCGGGATCGGCGGCGTGGAGATTCCCGCTGCCGCGCTCAAGATGGGCGGGCTCGCCCTCCTGATTGCAGTGTTTATCACCGTGTTCTACAAGGAGCTCAAGGTCTCCGCGTTTGACGGCGAATACGCACGGCTCATCGGTGTACCGACGGGCATCCTCTTCTACGCCTTTATGTCGCTCACCTCGCTCACGACCGTCGCGGCATTCGACGCGGTCGGTGCGATTCTCGTCATCTCGTTTTTCATCGCCCCCGGTGCGGCGGCTCTGCTCTTTACAAAGCATCTGTCGCACACGCTCCTCCTCGCCCTCCTCGTCAGCATGGCGAACTCCGCGCTCGGCTACGCGCTTGCCGTGCATATGAACGCCTCGATTGCAGGACTCTGCGCGGTCATAAATATGCTTGTCTACCTGCTTGCCCTGCTCATGGGGCCGAAAGGGGCAGTCACGACTTACATCCGCCGCAAAAGAAGTATGCAGCAGATGCAGCGCGACCTCTTCCTGCTCCACATCGGCAGACACACGGCAGAACGCGTTGAGAGTGCAGAAAACCACGCGAACGAGATTGGCGACCATCTGAAATGGGATGCGTCGAAGGTGCGCCGCGTCAGCCGCGAGCTGATCGATCAGCACCTCCTCCATCGCGCGGGCAGCTACTATCTGCTGACCGATACGGGGGCGGCGGCGTACAAGGCGCTCTGTGAGCGATATTTCATCTAAGGAATCACTGATAAATTCAGCACCATCATCTTGACGCATCTTTTTTGCCCGTACTTCGGCGGAAAATCCTCCACAGAGCACCACTCTGCGTCCGGTTTTCCACCTTGTTCGGACGAAAAATCTACGCCAATCTGACGGGCTTCATTTTATCAGTGATTCCCTAAGACAATGCCGCCGATATGACGAACCGCCGGAGACCATCCATACGCAAAAAGCGCAGGAAATCGCTTTCCTGCGCTTTCTAGTCCAACGGATAAAAGGAAACACGGATATCCACCCAGCACTGGCATCTTAGTACATCTCTTTGCCCGCACTTCGGCGGAAATCTAGTGCAGAGCATCACTCCGCATTCGGTTTTCCTCCCTGTCGGACGAAACATTTACACCAATCTGAAGGACTGTTTTATCCGTACTCCCTAAAACGAGGGAGGAATGTTTTTCGTCTTTTACCGTATAAAATATCCCACGCCCGATTCAAAGATCATCTGATTCATCTCACCGGGTACATTCATGCCAATATTGGGTCCAATGCGCTCGGCATGCGCCATGCGCCCGTAGATGCGGCCGTCGGGACTCGTAATGCCCTCGATGGCGTTGACAGAGCCATTCGGATTGTACGGCTGATCGAGCGTTGGATCGCCCTTCTCGTTCACGTACTGTGTGGCGATCTGACCACGGACACGCAGTGCTGCCACCGTATGTCCATCCGCATAGAAGCGCCCCTCTCCATGGGACACCGCCAATGTATGCGTATCACCGACATTGACCCCCGAGAGCCACGGTGAAAGATTCGACGCGACGCGCACGCGCACGGTCTGTGAGACATGCCGCCCAATATTGTTGTACGTCAGAGTCGGCGTATTCTCGTCGAGATCCGTAATTTTTCCGTAGGGCAGCAGTCCGAGTTTCAGGAGTGCCTGGAAGCCGTTGCATATCCCGAGGATCAGGCCGTCGTGATCATGCAGAAGGCGATGTACTGCCTCGGCAATCTGCGGGGCACGGAACATCGCTGCGATGAATTTGCCCGTGCCGTCGGGCTCATCGCCGCCGCTGAAGCCGCCCGGCAGCATGAGGATCTGTGCGTGCTTGATCGCCTCAGCCATCGCTGTTACCGTCTCCTCGACCGCCTGTGGAGTGAGATTGCGCACGACCAGAATCTCGGGCTTTGCACCGACACGCTCCCACGCGCGTGCCGAGTCATACTCGCAGTTCGTCCCCGGAAATACGGGGATGCAGACACGCGGTTTTGCGATTTTGAAAGAACTTGCCACATGCTTTCCCTTCGTATAGGGAGCGTATGTCGGGCGATCGATCTGCCGCATGGAGTGCGGTACCGTCGTCGGGAAAATCTTCTCAAGCGGCTCGGTATACGCCGTCTTCACATCGGCGAGCACAATGGTATCAAGATCTGTGATGATGCTCGGCACATCACGTGTGACACCGATCTCAACTGCGCCCGTTCCCGCAAGATTTTCTGCCAGATGAAACGAGGATGCTACCTCGAGCAGAATCGTTCCATAAAGAGGCTTAAAGAGATCATCCTGCGGAATGAATGACGTAAAGCGGAAGCCCAAGTTATTCCCTAAACACATCTTTGACAGTGCTGCTGCAATACCACCGCGCCCGACGCTCTGCGCCGAGAATACTTTCTGGGCCGCAATCAGATGGTGTACCTTTTCAAAGTTCTTGCGCAGTTGCTCAAAAACAGGCAGATCCTGTGCATCGTGTGCAACCGGGATCATAATAACACGGTTGCCGGGGTACTTGAACTCGGGTGAGAGCACCTGATCCGCACGAACCGTCGCCACGGCGAATGCAACGAGTGTTGGAGGAACATTCAGCTGCTCAAATGTACCGGACATCGAATCCTTGCCGCCAATGGCAGGAATTCCCAGTTCATGCTGAACACGCAGTGCACCGAGAAGTGCGGCAAACGGCTTGCCCCACTTCTTGGGATCCGTGCCAAGACGCTCGAAATACTCCTGCAGCGTCAGGCGCACTGTATCCGCCTTCCCCCCTGCGGCGACAATCTTTGCCACTGCCTCGACAACGGCATAGACAGCACCGTGAAAGGGACTCCACGTAGAAAGATCGGGGTCAAAGCCGAACGCCATCGCCGATGCCGTATTCGTTGTGCCATGGCGCACGGGAATCTTTGCCACCATCGCCTCCGAAGGGGTCAGCTGGTACTTTCCGCCGAACGGCATGAGGACAGATGCCGCTCCCACCGTTGCATCAAACCGCTCCCCCAGCCCCTTTTGACTGCATATATTCAGATCCCGCAGATTTGCGAGCCACATGGACTCAAGTGCGCGTCCTGCCTTGCGCACGAGCTGCGGAACACACTGCATATACGGTGTTTTCTCATTGGGTGACTCGACAATGACACGCACATGCTGACGCACTCCGTTTGTTGCGAGGAAGCTGCGGGCAATCCGTACAATCTCTTTGCCGCGCCACCGCATGACCAAACATGGATCCTCTGTCACCACAGCGACACGTGTCGCCTCCAGATTTTCTGCATCCGCATAATTCAAAAAAGCAGGGACATCCTTGGGAGCCAGCACGACCGCCATACGTTCCTGGGACTCGGAGATCGCAAGTTCCGTACCATCCAGCCCCTCATACTTCTTCGGAACGGCATCAAGATCGATCGTCAGCCCATCCGCAAGCTCACCGATTGCCACGGCGACACCGCCTGCACCGAAGTCGTTGCAGCGCTTGATCAAACGACTGACCTCGGGATTGCGGAAAAGGCGCTGCAGCTTGCGTTCCGTCGGCGCATTGCCCTTCTGTACCTCCGCTCCCGAAGTAGTCAGCGACTGCTCTGTATGCTGCTTGGACGAACCAGTCGCACCGCCGATGCCGTCACGCCCCGTGCGCCCGCCAAGCAGGATGATGACATCGCCGGGCACAGGGCGCTCACGCACAACCTGTGCCGCAGGCACTGCGCCGATCACTGCGCCGATCTCCATACGCTTTGCAAGATAGCCCTGATGGTAAATCTCACGCACTTGGCCCGTGGCAAGACCGATCTGGTTGCCGTAGGAACTGTATCCCTCCGCTGCGCCAAGTGTAATCTTCTTCTGCGGGAGCTTCCCTGGCAGCGTATCCTCGATTGGTGTACGCGGATCGGCGGCTCCAGTCACGCGCATCGCCTGATAGACATAGGAACGCCCTGAAAGCGGATCGCGGATTGCACCGCCCAGACAGGTCGCCGCACCGCCGAACGGCTCGATCTCCGTCGGATGGTTATGTGTTTCATTCTTGAACATGAGGAGCCAGTCCTCGTTCTTGCCATTGACATCCACCGTGATCCGTATGCTGCAGGCATTGATCTCCTCCGAGGCATCGAGATCGTCCAGTTTCCCCTCCGCACGCAGCGCCTTCATCCCGATCACAGCGAGATCCATCAGCGTCATGTCGCGTTTCTTCCCCGTATAGAGAGCCTTGCGGTCGTCGGTGTATTTCTGATACGTTTCCATGATCGGCAGGGAGAACAAGCCGTTCTCTATATTCACCGCATCAATTGCCGTGGTAAACGTCGTGTGACGACAGTGATCCGACCAGTAGGTGTCAATCACACGCAGTTCTGTGATCGTCGGCGCGCGGTGTTCAGTATCGCGGAAATATTCCTGCACAAAGACAAGATCTTCCTCGCTCATGGCAAATCCCTGTGCCGCGTGAAAGCGCTCGAGCTCGATGCGGGACATCTGCGTAAACTGCGTCAGCGTCTCTACATCCCCCGGCATGGTAATCCGCATCTCAAGCGTCGCTGGTGTTTCAAGAGACGCCTCACGGCTCTCCACGCGATTGATGAGATATCCCTTGATCTTTTCAAAGACGAGGTCACTGATCTTGCCGATCAGCACGATAATGCGCGCTGTGCGCACATCGGGGCGCTCCCCCTGCGTGACAAGCTGTACGCACTCCGCTGCCGCAGCCGCCGTCGGGTCAAACTGCCCCGGCAGCGGCTCAATGGCAAAGACCCGCGCATCGGAGAAAGCGGGCAGTGCATCCTCATAGACAGTGTCGACAGGCGGATCGGCAAAGACAATATCCCGTACCTGTTCAAACTCCTCGTCGCTCAGGCCCTCCACATCATAGCGCGTAATCATGCGTACTGCGCGCAGGTCGGTCAGACGGAACGTCTCCACAAGATCACTGCAAAGGCGCTGTGCCGGAACGTCGAAAAAGCCCTGCCGCTTCTCGACGAAGATTCGCTTGACGGCCATAAGAATCTCCCTTCATCCATGTTGTCTACATTTCTATTCTAACGAAGTTCAGCGTATTTTGCAACGATGGATTCATGCGGCAACCAGAAAATGGGCACCGCACGAAGTTTTTTGCTTCATGTAGTGCCCCAATATCGTCAATCTGTCTTATTCCACGGCGTTCAGCACGTAGAGACGCGAGTCGAAGTCCGTCGTCAGGCCGTCCTCGGGATGCGGCTCACCCGTCGTCCCGTCCGTCGTAATCAGCCCGTAGTGCATCAGCTCGTCTCCGTAGCAGCGCGCACCGCTGCGGCTGTCCTCATAGAGCGTGTCCGGCAGCAGTCCCGCAAGACGCACGCGCGCAAAGCGGTCATTCACGCGGTTCAGCGTGCGGTACCATCCGACAATCGCCGTCTTTTGATCGCCGCTCACGCACATCCACGCCATAACATTGTGCTCGAATGGGCTCTGCAGGCGGTAGAACGTGCCAAACTGGAAGATCTCACGATACTTCTTCATAAAGGCGATCTCGTCCTTGACCTCGGCGAGCTCCTCCGCGCTGAGCTTGCCTAGGTCAAGCTCGTAGCCGAATGTACCAAAGTACGCCGTGTTCGCACGCGTGTGGAGCGGCGTCACGCGGTTCACCTGATGGTTCGGCACGACCGAGACGTGACTGCCCATGCTGCTCAGCGGATAGCACATCGACGTGCCGTACTGGATCTTCTGCCGCTCGACGGCATCCGAGTTGTCGCTCGTCCATGCCTGCGGCGCGTAGTAGAGCATCCCGGGGTCGAAGCGGTTGCCGCCCGACGCACAGGACTCGAAGAGCACGTGCGGAAATGCCGTCGTCAGCCGCTCATAGAGAGCGTACAGTCCGAGAATATAGCGGTGAAACACCTCGCCCTGCCGTGCGGCAGGCAGCGCGTGCGACCAGCACTCCGTAATGCTGCGGTTCATATCCCACTTTACGTAGGAGACCTTGCCGCTCGCGAGGATCGCCGCCATCTGCTCATAGATATTATCGACGACATCCTGCTGGGAGAAATCGAGCACACACTGCGAGCGTCCGAGTGATTTTCTCCGCCCCGGGACGGAGAGCACCCAGTCGGGATGTGCGCGGTAGAGATCGGAGTCCTCATTGACCATCTCAAGCTCGACCCAAATGCCAAACTTCATGCCGCGCGCCTCGATCTTCTCCGCGAGCCCGTCAATCCCGTTCGGCAGACGGTCGCGGTTGACCGTCCAGTCACCGAGCCCCGCATGATCCGACGTGCGCGCACCGAACCAGCCGTCATCGAGCACGAAGAGCTCAACGCCGCACTTCGCCGCCACATCCGCAATCGCGAGCAGCTTCTCCTCCGTAAAGTCGAAGTAGGTCGCCTCCCAGTTGTTGATGAGGATGGGGCGTACCTTGTCACGCCATGTGCCGCGTGCCAGCCGCCGCTGGTAGAGGCGGTGATACGTGCGGCTCATGCCGTTCAGCCCCTCGTCCGACCAGACGAGCACCGCCTCCGGCGTCTGGAATGTCTCGCCCGTGGCGAGTATCCAGTCAAAATCCGTGCTGTGAATGCCCGCCTGCAGACGCGTCACGCCGTGGTTGTCCACCTCGGCAAGCATCTCGAAGTTACCGCTGTAGACAAGGCTCACGGCGAGCACCTCGCCCTGCATCTCCGTCGTCTCGGGGCGCACGAGGGCGACGAAGGGATTGTACTGCCCCGAGGAGTGTCCGCGGCGGCTGCCAATCGCCGTAATGCCCGTGGCGAGCGCGCGCCGCTCCACGTGGCGCTCACGCGCCCACGCCCCTGTCAGCTCCAGCCACTCATAGTCCGTATCGGGCAAGTCAATCGAGAGACTCATCACCTTCTGCAGGTGCAGCATCTCCATCCCCGCATTGTGGCAGCGCATACTGCGCGCAATCGCGTTCCCCTCGGCAAAGATCGTGTAGAGGAGCTCCACGCACAGCCCCGTCGGCACATCCTCCAGTGTGATGATGAGCGTCTTTGCCTCGCTTGGCGACTCCACATAGGTGGCGGGCAGCCCCGCGAGCTTCGGCTTGCCGTCCTCCACGCGCCAGTCCTTGAACTGCAGATCGAGAATGCGGCTGCCGTTCTCCTGCAGCACATTCAGCGCAGGACGGCGAAAATCCGACGAGCCGTAGGTCGGCAGCTCCTGTCGGATCGCATCGAGCGAGTAGTCGCGGCTGTCCGCAAAGACACACGCCGTCATCCCGCGATGTGCACGCTCAAAGAGATGCTCGAAGCCCCCGCGATCGCGGAGTGCCGCACCGAAGTAGAGACTCCCCAGCCCGCCGTGCGGCAGCACCATAAGGATGTAGCTGACGGTGTCGTTGAAAAGGTGAAAGACCTTGCCCTGTTCATGATAGATGATATTCATGTATATCCCCCCTTCGATTGTGTGATGAAATTGCTATGCAAGGCGGCCGAACCTCTGCAGCCCCATATCTTCCTCCACGTGAACCCCCGTCGTCTCACGCTCCACCACGGTGTTTACGCGTACGATATTCTCCGCCGTTCCTTCCTCGATCCGCTTCCGCATGAGGCGTGCCGCCTCCCGCCCAAGATCGCCCATGTGCTGATCGATGGTCGTGAGCTGCGGTGCCGTGTACCTGCTGAGCGCCGTATTGTCATAGCCGATCACCGAGATGTCCTGCGGAACGCGCCGCCCCATGCGCTGACAGGCGTTGACCGCCCCCATCGCCATGAGGTCGTTGCAGCAAAAAATCGCTGTTGGTGCAAAATCAAGCATCTGATCCATGAGGATGAACATGGTGTTCTCGACCGTCTCAATGCGATTGCCGTCGCCGATGCTGACGATATCCTCCGCATGGAACATCCCCCGCTCCTGCATAACGGCACGGTAGACGTCCTCCTTCACACGATAGGAATCGCTGTTCTCGCCTCGGACAAAGAGAATGCGCTCGTGCCCGTAGCGAAATAGATGTTCGAGTGCCGCACGGGCGCCGCCGCGCTGATCGCTCGTCACATGCGATATGCCCGGAATTTCCCGCGCGCTGTTGATAAAGACCATGGGAAGCCGCGCCGCCGTCGTCTCGTAGAACTCCATCGCTGCCGTCTCCGTGTTCGGGCTGACGACGATCACCCCTGAGACATTGCGCGTGATGAAGTCCCGCACGCACGCCTCCTCGCGCTGAGGATCGTTCTGTGCGCAGGCAAGCAGCAGCGAGTAGGAACTCTGCCGCAGATGCTCCTCCACCCCGTCCAGCACCTCGGCAAAGAACATATTGTCAAAGCCCGGTACGACGACACCGATGCTCGAGGAACGCTGCGTGTTCAGCTCACGCGCCTGAAGGTTCGGCACGTATTCCAGCTTTGCAATCGCGCGTTCCACCTTCTCGCGCGTCTTCGCGCGCACGGGATAGCTGCCGTTCACCACGCGGGAGACCGTCGCCACCGAGACGCCCGCCTCCTGTGCCACATCGATAATCGTCGCCTTCATTCCATTCCTCCCGGTGTATCTCCGATCATCATGCCGTTATGAATTCTGCTCCTATCGCGATGCGAAGATGCACCCACGCAGAATGACAGGATTACGCCTGCTCCACGCTCTCAATCCAGCGATCAAACGCAGCCATCCCCTCGGGCGTCCGCTTAAAGACGCCTGCGTGAACGAGCACCTCGAGGAACACCGCACCGATCTCATCGCGCAGAATCCCATCCACATTCTCCGCCGTCACCGACGGATGTGCCGCGCGCACCTTGCGGTACCAGTCCGCATGCTTTGCGATATCCGCCCTGTCCGCAACATCTGCCGTCCCTGTGAGCAGCGCCGTACGCACGGCATCCATCTCATCGCGCAGACGCGCGGGCAGAATGGCGAGCCCGAGCACCTCAATGAGGCCGATGTTCTCCTTCTTGATGTGATGCACCTCGGCGTGCGGGTGAAAGAGCCCGAGCGGATGCTCTGCCGTCGTCCGATTGTTGCGGAACACGAGATCGAACTCAAAGTCCTCGCCGCGCCGCCGCGCAATCGGGGTAATCGTATTGTGCGGCGTGCCGTCCGTCTCCGCGAGAATCTCCACCGACGCATCGCTGTAGACGCGCCATGCCGCGAGGATCTTCTCCGCGAGGCCGATGAGCGCATCCGCATCCGGTGAGGTGAGCCGCAGGGTCGACATCGGCCACTTGACGCGTCCCGCACGCACCGTCGGATAGTTCTGGAACGCGTACTCCTTCTCCGTCGCCGCACGCTCCATCGCGAACGTATAGTGTCCGCCCTGATAGTGATCGTGCGAGAGAATCGAGCCGCCCACAATCGGCAGATCGGCATTTGAGCCGGCAAAGTAATGCGGGAACAGCCGTAAGAAACACGCCAGATTCTCAAACGTATGGCGTGAAATCTGCATTGGCACATGGTCGCCGTTCAGGATGATGCAGTGCTCGTTGTAGTAGGTATAGGGCGAGTACTGGAGGAACCACGGCGCTCCGCACAGATCGAGCGGAATGAGGCGGTGCGTCTCGCGCGCGGGATGGTTCGCCCGTCCTGCATAACCCTCGTTCTCACGGCAGAGCAGACATTTCGGATAGGAGGACGCCTTCGCTAGTTTCGCCTTTGCGATGTCGCGCGGATCCTTCTCGGGCTTCGAGAGATTGATCGTCACATCGAGGTCACCGTACTCCGTCGCCGTCTTCCACGCGATGTTCCGATCAATGCGCGTCTTGCGGATGTAGTTCGATGCAATGCTCAGACGGTAGTACCAGTCCGTTGCCTCCTGCGGCGATGCCGCATAATGTGCGCGGAACTCCCGCACGACCTCCGAGGGACGCGGCATCACACAGTCCATGATGCGCGTATCGAACAGGTCGCGCTCGTTCACCGTATTTTCGATCAAGCCGCGCGCCGCTGCATCGTCAAGCATCTCCTCGAGCACGGGCGTTGCCGTCTCGAGCGTCTCATCGACGACGTGCGGCACATACTCCTCCACGCCGAGCACGTCGATCAGGCGGTTCGCGGCGTACACCTCATCGTCAGGGGCGATCAGCCCCTTTTGCCGCGCAAAATGCAGGAGGCGGCTGATGCTGCGCTGTATGTCACTCATGACAGTCCTCCCTCAGTCCCCATAGCCGTTCGGATGCTTCTCGTGCCACGTCCACGCCGTGCCGATGACCTGCTCCACGTCCGTAAACTGCGGATTCCAGCCGAGCACCGTGCGTGCCTTCTCGCTCGACGCGATGAGCTGTGCCGGATCGCCCGCGCGGCGTGCACCGATCTCCACCTTGATCGAGCGTCCCGTCGCCTTCTGCGCGGCGGCGATCATCTCCTTGACCGAGAACCCCTGCCCATTGCCGAGGTTGAAGATATTGCTCTCGCCGCCCTGCCGCAGATAGTCCAGCGCACGCACATGTGCATCCGCAAGATCGACCACGTGGATGTAGTCACGCAGACACGTTCCGTCAGGCGTCGGATAGTCCTCGCCAAAGACCGTGATGTGGTCACGCTTTCCGAGCGGCACCTGCAGGATGAGCGGGATGAGATGCGTCTCCGTCGCGTGATCCTCACCGATCGAGCCGTCGGGGAGTGCTCCCGCTGCATTGAAGTAGCGCAGGGAGACATAGCGCACACCGTTCGCACGGCTGACCCACTTCATCATCTTCTCCATCGTGAGTTTCGTCTCGCCGTATGGATTCGTCGGATGCGTCTCGTCGTCCTCGTGAATGGGAACGCGCTTCGGCTCGCCGTAGACTGCCGCCGTCGAGGAGAAGACGATCTTGTCGATGCCATGGCGCACCATCGCCTCGAGGAGCACCTGCATCCCGTAGACATTGTTGTTGAAGTAGAGCAGGGGCTTTTCGACACTCTCCCCCACGAGGGAGTTCGCCGCAAAGTGGATGACCGCCTCGATCTTGTTCTCCGTGAAAATCTTATCGAGCACCGCCGCATCGCGAATATCGCCCTCATAGAACGTGGCCGCAGGGTTCAGCGCCCCACGGTGTCCCGTCTGGAGATTGTCCACGATCACGACCTGCTCGCCCTTTTCCACCAGTGCATGAACGGCATGGGAGCCGATGTATCCTGCGCCGCCGCAGACCAAAATAGCCATGTATATCTTTCCCCTTTCTCTTATGAGAGACGGCGTGCGCCGTCCGCGATATTTGCCACGTAGAAACTCGGCGCATAGCCGATCTTTGCCGTATAGGCATCGCCCACATTCTTCTCAAATGCGGGAATCGCCGCGTCGCGCACGATGCTGACCGTGCATCCTGCAAATCCGCCGCCCGTCATACGCGAGCCGAGAACGCCGTTCTGCTGCCATGCGAGCTCCGCGAGTGTATCGAGCTCAGGCCCCGTCACCTCGTAGTCGTCACGCAGGGAGACGTGGGACGCATTCATCAGTGCACCGAAACGCTTCACATCGTTTGCCTCGAGTGCCTTTACCGCCTCCAGCGTGCGGTTGTTCTCGTAGACGGCATGGCGTGCGCGCCGACGCTCGACGGGATCGGGGATTGCCGATGCAATGGCATCGAACTCCGCATTCGTCAGCTCGCCGAGAGCCTTGATCGGCTTTACTTTTTGCAGAGCCTTCAGTGCCGACTCACACTGGGCGCGCCGCTCATTGTACGCCGAGGTGACGAGGCTGTGCGTCTTATTCGTATTCGTGATGACGATGCTGCAGCCGTCGAGCGCCAGCTTGCTGTACCGATAGGAAAGCGTATTGCAGTCGAGGAGGATCGCACAGTCCTTTTTCCCCATGCCGACGGCGAACTGATCCATGATGCCGCAGTTCATGCCGACGAATTCATTCTCTGCCTTCTGCGAGAACTTCACTAGTTCCACCATATCAATGCCGAGGTTCAGCTCATCGTTCAGGATGACCGCCATCAGCACCTCGATGGAGGCCGAGGAGGAGAGCCCTGCGCCGTTCGGCAGCGTACCATAGAGGACAATGTCAAAGCCGTGCGCTGCCCGATGCCCCGCATCCTCCATCACGCGCACAACGCCGATGGGATAGTTCGCCCAGCCGTAGGCATCGCTCTTCACCGCGCCGTGCATGGGGAACTGCACCACGCCCTGCTCCGGCAGATTCATCGAGTAGAGCCGCGAGATGCCGTCCGTGCGCGGTGCGACGAGCGCATACGTCCCGAGGGAGATCGCACAGGGGAAGACGTGCCCTCCATTGTAGTCCGTGTGCTCACCGATGAGATTCACGCGTCCCGGTGAGAAATATGCGTGCGTCTGTGCCGCACCAAATTTCTCCCGAAAGACTTCCTGCATTTCGTCCAATATCTTCATATCAGCGCCCTCCATTTATTATCATTTCGCCAAAGGTCGTTAGATTCCCTGCATCGTAAAGCGCAGATGCCGCGCCGCATTCGGATGTGTATACTCCGTGAGGACAGGAGCGCCCCAGCTGTCGTCGCCGCCGACGCCGCACATCCCCGCCGATGCACGCAGATAGGTGTGCGCGCTGCGCGGCAAATCGTACGCGTGACGCGCATTCTCAAGCTCGTGCGGGCCATAGGGCAGCGCCGACGCCTCCATGGGCTCTGCCCCCGTGAGGCGCAGCCCGTGTCCGCTGCGGTCGCGCAGTTCGATCCAGCGCACACCGCAATGATTGCCCGTTTCCTGCGGGCGCAGATACGGCTCGACCTCCTCTGCCGCCGTGCTCTCGTAGATGCCGAGACGCGCACCGCGATGGCGGTCGGCGTAGTTCTCCTTCGGACCATAGCCGTAGTAGCGGATGCGGTCATAGTCCGCCGCTAGCGTAAAGAGCATCGCAAAATCCGGCAGCGCAGGCATCCCATCCGTCGGCTCGTAGTCCAGTGCGACATCCACCGCGCCCGCAGTGTCCACCGTATACGTGACCGTACAATGGGCGGCGGGGGTTGTCGCGAGTGCATAGGTAAAGCGCACGGTGACGCGCGCGGCACGCCGCTCCCCTGTTCCCGCCTTGCCGAAATAGCCGTCAATGACGGTGAGCGGCGCATCGTCCGCGCTCCACGCGATCTGTGTGCATCGGCGGTAGATGCTCGCGAGCTTCCACTGTGCGGTATCCGCTGGCGCATGACAGCCGTAGTCGTTGTCCGTCGGCGCACGCCAGAAACTCGGCTGCGGCAGTTCCTCGATCAGCTCGCGCCCGCCATAGCGGTAGGAGACGAGATTTCCCTGCGCACTCGAGAACATGAGGGAAAAGCCCGTCCCCTGCACGCCGAGGTTGATGTCGCTCACGACGATGCGCAGATCTCCGCAGGCGGCAAGCGGCACGCAGTATGGTGCGGCATCACAGAGCCCGAGAACATCCAAGAGGCGCGACGCCGCTCCTGCGGGCGGTACGACGACCGCCTGCCCAAAGGCGATCTCATAGCCGGCAGGTGCCCACGGTTCCTCATACCTCAGACAGAGCGACGCCGTCAGCACATACTCCCCCGCGCCGAGATACGGCATCTTGGAGAATGCCATATCAATGAATTTCGTCTCTCCGGGCGCCACGGAATGTCCCTGCTGCCGCGTCTCCCAGATCTTTCGCCCGTCGAGGAGGAGCGTCATCCGCAAATCATAGATATCCGCATCGGAGAAGAGGCTCTTGTTCTCGATCTCCACCCCGTTCCATGCAGGGCGCAGGGTGAAGTCCTGATAGTTATACTTCACCTCCTGCAGCTTCGCCGTCGCTCGGCGGTCGGCAAAGAAAATGCCGTTGCCGCTGAAATTGTAGTCCGACGGACGGTCGCCAAAGTCGCCGCCGTAGAGGAATACCTCCTCCCCATCGCGTCCGCGCCGACGGATCGCCTGATCGCCGAAGTCCCAGACAAAGCCGCCCTGATAGAGCGGCTCGCGCTCTGCCAGCTCCGTGTACTTGTGCATGCCGCCGCAGCTGTTGCCCATCGCATGCATGTACTCACACGCGATAAAAGGCTTGTCCCGATGCTCCTTCAGAAAGGCCTCGATGTCTGCCGCCTTCGTATACATCTGGCTCTCCATATCGCTCGACATCGGATAGCTGCGATCCCAGAAAATACCCTCGTAGTGCACGAGTCGCGTGGGGTCAACACGGCGGAAGTACTCACTCATCTCGTAGATATTGCGCCCGCCGCAGGACTCGTTGCCGCACGACCAGATCAGGATGCACGGATGGTTCTTGTCGCGCTCGTACATCGACTGTGCACGGTCGAGCACGGCGGGCAGCCACTCCGCATGATCGCCCGGCAGACTGTTCGCATCTTTTTCACACGCGCCGTTCCTCATCCACGAGCCATGCGTCTCGAGATTGGTCTCGTCGATCACATAGAAACCGTAAAGATCCGCGAGCTCATAGAGGCGGCTGCTGTTCGGGTAATGTGACGTGCGGATCGCGTTGACATTGGCACGCTTCAGCGCGATGAGATCCTGCTCAAAGAGCGCAGGATCCATCGCCCGCCCATGGTCGCAGTCGAACTCGTGACGGTTGACGCCCTTGAACACAATGCGCTTCCCGTTGATCTGCATCAGTCCGTCGCGCAGGCAGAACTCACGGAAGCCAACGCGTATGCGTACGACCTCCTGCAGCGTCCCCGCCGCGTCGCGCACACGAATCAGAAGATGATAGAGGAAAGGACACTCTGCGTCCCACAGGTGCACACAGAAGGGCTCCCCCGAAATCGTATGCGTCTTTGCGGAGATGCTCGCCTCATCCTCCCATATACAGTCCCCATCCTCATCGCAGAGCAGAATCTTGATCTTCTTCTCTGCCGCATCGCCGAACGTGAGGTGCATATCAAGCTGTCCGTCCGTGTATCCGTCCCGTTCCATCGGCACCGCACGGACAGCGACATCCTCGATGTGGTGCTGCGGCTTTGTATAAAGCGTGACATCACGGTAGATCCCCGAGAACCGCCAGAAGTCCTGATCCTCCAGCCAGCTCGCGCTCGCATAGCGAAACACCATCGCCGCCAGCTTATTTTCGCCTGACACGAGATACGGCGTCAGATCAAAGTCCGACGGCGTGCAGCTGTCCTCGCTGTAGCCGACAAAATGCCCGTTGAGATAAAGGGCGAGTGCCGCATCGACGCCGGCAAAGGAGATGAACACATTGTCCCAGTCCTTGGGTACGGCGAAGTACCTCACATAGCAGCCGACGGGGTTCTCCCGCGTCGGAATCTCCCCCGGCACAATGCTCTCGTGCCCGTCCCACGGATACGTCGTATTCGTATAGTGTGGGACGCCATGCCCCTCCATCTGGATGTGCGCGGGCACATGGATCGTCTCCCAGTCATGGCAGTCGTAGTCCGCTGCCGTAAAGCCCTGCGGGATGGCGTCGATGTTCCGTGCATAGGCGAACTGCCAGACACCGCCAAGCGTACGCTCAAAGGACGATATGCCGCGCGCGAGCTCTGTCTCATCGCGGTAAAAACGATGATCGCTGTGGGCGGGCAGACGATTCTCCGCGAAATAACGCGGGTCGCTCAGTTTGCTGAAATCAAAGCTCATCAGAAACCTCCATTTGGCAAAGAAAGCGGCCGCAAACGACCGCTTCCCATCCTATTACTGATTCATCTCATGCCACTTGTCTTCGAGCTCCTCGACAATGCGTGCGTGCTCCGCCTCCGTCAGCGTCACCTTCGCGCGGTAGATCACCGTACCGATCAGGATGAGCATAAACGGAGCCGCAAACATCACGAGTTTGAAGTTGAAAAGGTTCTCCGGCGTAATCGTCGCCGCCGTCGCGCCGCTCGTCATGCCGACCCAGATCGCCGTGATGCCGATGAGGCCGCCCGTGACGGCACCCGCGAGTTTATCCACCAACGGACGCACGCAGAGGACAAGTGCCTCGTCACGATGTCCGAGTTTCAGCTGGCCGTATTCCACCGTATCTGTGATTGTCATGAGCACGACGAGGAAGATCAGCGGCTGCGGGAGGGCGAAGAGGCCGGCCGCAAAGAGCGTCATGATGACGCTCGTCCCCGCAAGCGCATAGAGGATGATGCCGACCAGCATCACCGAAACCGAGCCGAAGAAAAGCCGCCGACGGCTGAACTTCATCGTGAGCGTCGGGAAGAGCGCCACGGCGAGCAGCCCGATGATGACATTGATCACGCCGAGGAACGAGAACTGCTTCGCGTCACCGAGCACATAGATGAAGTAATAGAGGTTGAAGTTGTTGACGAGGTTCTGCCCAAGGCCAAACACGAAGTAGGCTATCGCCACCCAAAGAAGCTGATCGTTCTTCAGCAGGATAGAGAACACATCCTTGAACGATGTTTCCGTCTTGTTCTCGCGCAGGGCGGAGGTCTCCTCCTTCGTCCCGAGGCCGAGGATCACCGCGCCGAGCGTTGCAATGCCGCCGCCGATCACGGCAAAGGCGAACCAGCCCGTCCCGTCGCCTGCACCGCCGTTTTCATTCAGCGAGAAGTAGAGGACGACGGGCATGACAATCGCCGTAATCATCTGCGCGCCGAACACCGAGCCGATACGTGCATACGTCGCCGTGATCTCGCGCTCATGCGAGTCGAACGAGAGCGCGGGGATCATCGACCAGATCGCAACATCCTTTGCCGAGTAGAACACGTCCATGATGAGATAGATGAGAGCAAAGAGCACGAGGTAGAGCATCGGGTTCGACACCGTCAGGCCGCCCATATCCGTGAAGAGAATCGCGAGCGAGATCGCCGCAACGAATGCACCGACGAGCACCCACGGCTTGAACTTGCCCCAGCGCGTCTTGGTCTTATCAATCGTATTGCCGATAAAGGGATCGATGAACAGCTCGGCGATACGCAGAACGAGGATGATCGTCGTCACAATACCGATCATATAGGCATCGTGCTCATGGTTGTCGGAGTGGAACAGATTGCTCGTGACGAAAATCATGAAGTACGTCGCCAGCATCATGTAGAACACATCGTGCCCGAACGTACCGCAGGCATAGGCGATGCGTGACCAGAACTTGCTCTTCGGAGATGCCATAAGAGTTCCTCCTTACCCCTTTACCGCATGCATATAGGCGATGATGCCGTCCGCGATCTGCGCAAGCGGTGCACGCCCCGTCTTGACCACGAGATCGTAGTTCGCGCCGTCGCCCCACTTGCGCCCCGTGTAGTAGTCGTAGTAGCGCGCGCGCTTCTCGTTCTCGCGGTTCAGCTCCTTCAGCGACTTCCCCTCGTAGACCGTCCGTCCGCGCTCCTCACGGAACTCATCATCTGCGCAGACGAAGATCGAAAAAACATCGTCGCGCTTGCGCAGTGCATAGTCCGCACAGCGGCCGAGGAAAATGCACGGACCGTCATCTGCGAGCTTGCGCACGACATTCGACTCTGCCATGAACATCCCCTGACTCGACTCCCCCATCGCCATGCCGAACGAGTGAAACGGGATGAAGCGCGAGGACAGTGGCTTCACTGTATTCTCAAGCTCAAGCAGCTCCTTCTCATTCAGATCGTTGATGCCAAGCTTCGCCGCGGCAAGATGCACGATCTGACGATCGTAGAGATGAACGCCCAGCTTCTCCGCAAGCAGCCCGGCAAGCTCCCGTCCGCCGCAGCCATATTGGCGGCTGATGGTGAGAATGAATTTTTTCTCCTCCATGTGACTTCCTCCTTCATCATTGGGAAACGGCTATGCGTCTCCCGTAAACAAACCTTGAAAATAATAGGAGCGGGGAATATAGTAAACGTTTTCTTTCTTACGTTTTTCATTATACTCCATCATTTTTCAAAAAGCAAACGTTTTCTTTCGAGTTTTCGATGATAATTTCATGAGTTTTTCAGTCAAAACAACTCATCAAAAAACTGCTGCACGAAGTCCAAAGACCTCGTACAGCAGCTTAGGGAAGCACTGATAAATTCAGCTACGCCAAT
>ERZ772968.337-NODE-337-length-23826-cov-17.551681_pt1 | contig 23826 bp, 22 predicted proteins | sample MGYA00580674_ERZ772968 | MGnify/ENA primary metagenome ERZ772968 (study PRJEB29015, sample SAMEA2737940) | human oral metagenome | biome: human oral; feature: human-associated habitat; material: dental | place: China | collected 2138 ...
CATCTTTTTCTTGCTAGGGCGAGTCCGCTCTCTCTGATCCATCATGGCTGAAAATATCATTTTTTTTCTTTTGGTAGTATAATAGAATTATTATTTTAGAAATGAGGTGCCTTTATGGCTGTGAAATTTACCAAAACAGACGATTTAGACAAGATGTTCGAGGAGTTTGCCACTCTGCCCAAGCTTGAAAAAGTAGAATTTCCAGATGACAAAAAGAAAAAAGAAGCGCAAGAAAAGGCTAAAAAATCATGAGCTTCTTTTCAAACCTTCCTTCCAGCGTCTTACAGGCTGGAGCCATCTTTCTCTCCATCATCATTGAGGCCCTGCCTTTTGTCCTGATCGGAAGTATTATTTCTGGCTTTATCGAGGTGTATGTCACGCCAGACAAGGTTTATCGTTTCCTGCCCAAAAACAAATGGGCTCGGATTTTCTTTGGAAGCTTGATCGGCGTCGTCTTTCCTTCCTGCGAGTGCGGAATTGTTCCTATTATAAATCGGTTTCTGGAAAAGAAAGTTCCCAGCTATACGGCTGTGCCTTTTCTGGTAACGGCTCCAGTCATCAACCCCATCGTGCTCTTTGCGACTTACTCAGCCTTTGGAAATTCCTTCCGAATGGCTCTGCTGCGTGCTTTAGGTTCTATGATAGTAGCCATTATTTTAGGGATTTTTCTGGGCTTCTTTGCGGATAGCAATATTCAGAAAGAAAATCGCAAGGCTGTTCATGAACATGACTTTTCACATCTTAGCAAGGGACAAAAACTTTTTCAGGTCTTCGTTCAAGCCATTGACGAATTTTTCGACACAGGCCGCTATTTGGTCTTTGGCTGTCTCTTCGCCAGCATAGTACAAGTCTATGTGCCAACCAGAATCCTGACCTCTATCAGCTCGACACCAGCTGTTGCTATTCTCCTGCTCATGCTGCTGTCCTTCCTGCTCTCACTTTGCAGTGAAGCTGATGCTTTCATCGGGAGCTCCTTAATTGCTAGCTTCGGCTTATCACCTGTCTTAGCTTTCTTAGTCATTGGGCCTATGCTAGATGTCAAGAATCTGCTGATGATGAAAAACTACTTTAAGACACGCTTTATCTGGCAATTTATCAGCTTGGTTACCGTCGTCGTCTTTCTTTACTCTTGGCTTGTGGGGGTAGTGCTATGATTCGATTTCTAATCTTAGTCGGCTACTTTGAGATTACCATGTATCTGCAGCTGACGGGCAAGCTCAACCAATACATCAATCTCCACTATTCCTATCTGGCCTATTTATCCATGATTCTGTCCTTTATCTTGGCAGTCGTGCAGCTCATTATCTGGATGAAGAAGATGGAGGTCCACAGTCATTTAAGCACTCGCTGGGCCAAGTTAGGCAGCGTGCTGCTCCTTGTCATTCCGCTCTTTGTGGGAATTTTCTTTCCAACTGTAACCTTGGATTCGACAACAGTTTCGGCTAAAGGATTTCATTTTCCGCTGGCTGAGGGAACCTCTGCAGCCGTCCAGCAGGACGAAGGCACTACCAGCCAATACCTGAAGCCGGACACCAGCACCTACTTCACAAAAGGTGCTTACGAAAAAGAGATGCGGGCAGCCGCCAAGAAATATATCAATAAAAGTACCATTCAGGTCACGACTGAAAATTACATGGAAGTCATGGAGGTCATCTATGATTATCCCGACGAGTTTGTGGGTAAGACGCTGGAATTCACCGGCTTTGTCTACAACGACCCTAGCGACCAGAAGAGTCAATTTCTCTTTCGTTTCGGTATTATCCATTGTATCGCCGACTCAGGTGTCTATGGTCTCTTGACGACTGGAAATACCCAGCGTTTCGAGAATAATACCTGGATTCATGCCAAGGGAAAACTTGCCATGCACTACCATAAAAGTCTTGGGCAAAGCCTGCCTACTCTAGAAGTCGAGAGCTTTGATAAGGTAGAAAAACCAGAAAATCCTTACGTTTATCGAGTCTTTTAAAGCCAAGCACCTATGAAAATCCATTTTCATGGGTGTTTCTTTTATATGCCATTCTCTACCCTTTACTCAGTTGCTCTGACCGACTTTTCTAAATTAGAAGAGACTTGATGAAGCTCGCTCTCTAATTTTTTCTCTCTTATCTTGGAAAATCATGCTACAATAATACTATCTCATTTGAAAAGGAGTTCTTTTTATGAATCAAGAAAAAATAAAGAAACGAGATTTGCTTTCTATTCTGGCTGTGGCCTTAGTCGCCTTTGCTGGAATTCTTTCAGAGACTAGTATGAATGTGACCTTTCCCCACCTCAGCAAAGTATTTGGTCTGAGCTTAGGAGTGCTACAATGGATTACGACTGGCTATCTGCTGGCCGTCGCCATCACCATAACTTTAGGCGCAACTCTAGCCCACAATTGGACGGAGCGTCGCATCCTCTTTACCTCGCTTTCCATCTTTACCCTTGGCAATCTGATTGCCATGATTGCCCCAGACTTTACTTTCCTTATGCTGGGACGGATCCTTCAGGGGGGAGCGACTGGGATTGCCATTCCACTTATGTTTAATCTCATCGTGGAGCGGGTCCCTCGGCAGAAAATCGGCTTTTATATGGGACTGAGCGGCTTAGTCATCAGCATAGCACCAGCCATCGGACCGACCTACGGAGGCTTCATGATTGGCTCCTTCGACTGGCACATGATCTATAGCTTTATCATGCCCGTTCCCATTCTCTCTTTTTTGCTGGCTTATGTTAACTTGGAAAATTCGGCAGAAAAAAGCAAGCGCCCCTTTGATGTGCTGGGCTTTCTCTCGCTCGCAACGGCTCTTTCCTTTTCTCTGATGACCATCTCCAGTTTGGAAGGTGGCGATAGTGTCAATTGGCTCTATCTAGTTATTTTCCTCCTTTCCTTTGCCTTTTTCATCTGGCGGAGTCTGACTGTTCAACACCCATTTCTGGACATCCGTATCTTAAAAGAACCAACGATTTTCTTTGGAATTCTGCCCTTTTTAATCTTCCAATTCTCCAATCTATCCAGCAATTTTCTCATTCCCAACTTTCTCGTACTGGTCAAAAATGTCTCGACTGCCCAAGCTGGATTTTCCCTGCTTCCCGGAACCATGATCGGAGCTTTCATGTCGCCTTTTCTGGGAAAATTGTACGATAGCAAAGGTCCAAAGCTGTCTCTGCTTGGCGGCAATTCCCTAGTCTTTCTGGTCATGATTGTCTTTAGCTTCTTTACAAGCTGGCTCAATCTGCCTTTAATCTTAGGATTTTATATCCTCTTTACTCTAGGGCGCAATATGGCTTTCAACAATACTATGGCTTTATCCGCTTCTCAAGTCAGCAGAGAAAAAACAGCGGATGTGACTGCCCTCTTTCAACTAGCACAAACCTTTGCTGGTGCCTTGGGAACGGCAATCGCAGCCGTCCTGCTCAATCAAGCACCCGATACGACAAGCGGTGCCCACAATGTCTTTAGCCTACTTCTCCTTCTCGTGACAAGCAACTTTATTTTCTACTATTTCCTATTTCGAGCGATTCATCAGAAGAAAGAAGCCTAATTTTCTATCCCGACTTTCCCTCGGGATATTTTCTTTGGTCAAATCCAGATTTTTCAAATACAATTTTTCTGAAAATTGTGATAAAATAGAGACAATCACATTTAGATAGGTAATAGATATCATGTCTTCAAAAGTTATTATTACAATTTTCGGTGCCAGCGGAGACTTGGCTCAGAGAAAACTTTATCCTTCCCTCTTTCGTCTTTATAAATCTGGCAATCTTTCGCAACATTTTGCCATTATCGGAACTGCCCGCAGGCCTTGGAGTAAGGAATATTTCGAGTCTGTCGTTGTCGAGTCTATCTCAGACCTAGCCGACAGTGCAGAGCAGGCTCAAGAGTTCGCCAGCCACTTTTATTATCAAAGCCATGATGTGCAAGATACCGAGCATTATATCGAATTGCGCAAGCTGCAAAACAAGCTTAACGAGCAATATCAGGCAGAAAATAATAAACTCTTCTTCCTTTCTATGGCGCCACAATTTTTCGGAACCATTGCTAAGCATCTCAAGTCTGAGCAAATCGTTGATGGAAAGGGATTTGAACGCCTGATTGTCGAAAAACCCTTTGGGACAGATTTGGCAACTGCCAGCAAGCTCAATGAAGATCTACTGGCAACCTTTGACGAAGAACAGATTTTCCGTATTGACCACTATCTGGGCAAGGAAATGATTCAAAAGATTTTTGCCATCCGCTTTGCTAATCTGCTGTTTGAAAATGTCTGGAACCGCCAATACATTGATAATGTACAGATTACCTTTGCTGAAAAGTTGGGAGTTGAAGAACGCGGTGGATACTATGATCAATCCGGTGCCCTCCGTGATATGGTGCAAAACCACACCTTGCAACTTCTCTCCTTATTAGCCATGGATAAGCCAAAAAGCTTTACCAAAGACGATATCCGAGCAGAAAAGGCCAAGGTATTTGAGCGCCTCGTTCAGCCAAGCGAAGAAGATTTGAAACGTTTCTTCATTCGCGGCCAGTATAAGTCTGGCAAAATCAACGGTCGAAAATACATTTCTTACCGTAGCGAACCAAATGTCAATCCTGAGTCTACTACTGAAACCTTTGCCTCTGGTGCTTTCTTCATTGATAGCGACCGCTTCCGTGATGTTCCTTTCTTCTTCCGAACAGGGAAGCGCCTTACCAAAAAAGGCACCCATGTCAATATCGTCTTCAAGCAAATGGACTCTATCTTTGGTGAGCCTCTCAAACCAAATGTCCTAACCATCTATATCCAGCCAACTGAGGGGATTTCACTCAGCCTCAATGGCAAGGAAGTGGGGGAACTCTTTAATCTAGCTCCCATCTCATTGGATTATCGGACAGATGCCACAGCTTCAGGAGCTTCTCCAGACCCTTATGAAAAACTAATTTTTGATGTCCTCAATAACGACTCAACTAATTTCAGCCATTGGGACGAAGTAAAAGCCAGCTGGGAGCTTATCGATCGCATTGAAGAACTCTGGAGCCAAAATCAAGTGCCACTCCATGAATATCCTGTCGGATCTATGGGACCAGAAGCCTCCTTCGAGCTACTCGCCCAATTTGGAGCAAGCTGGCAATGGCAACCTGATAAAGAATAATACATACAAAAAGAGAGTGGGACAGAAATCGGTAATTCGTTAGAATTCGATTTCGTCGTCCCACCTCCGCACAGTTGAGTAGGGCTGTAAAAGCTGATGAAATCAGCGTAGTAGAGCCCACTCAACCACTGCGTCTTGCTCGACAATCCAAAGACAATTGAGAGGCTAGGACTTTTGTCCCAGCCTCTTTTTTATACTTCTTAAACATCTGCTAGTCTTTCTATTACAGCCATTCCTTGTAACGCTTGATATAAATACCTTTCACAAGGGTTACACTAACCATATAAAGTACAATAATCAAGAAAAGGCAAAGGAAATAGGTAGCATTCAGCGGGGCAGTCTTCAGAACTGACGCAAAGAGGCTATATGGCAAGGAAGTGACAAAGAGGGCTGCCGCCATGGTCGTCACAATGACAGACAAAGCGGGACGACTTTGCACAAAAGGCAATTTAGGTGAGCGTAGCATGTAGATGACCATAGTCTGGGTCCACATAGACTCAATAAACCAGCCTGTTTGGAAAAGAGTAATAAAGGTCACTGCCTGTTCAGTACCAGCTTGATAGCTGCCTCCTGTGATCATAGGCACGATGATAAAGTAAAGCACCAGATAGGTCATAACATCAAAAACAGATGAAATCGGTCCAATCCAAGCCATAAAACGGGTAATGGAGCTAGCTGACCAAATATGAGGCTTCTTGAGAAATTCACTATCTACATTATCAAATGGCAGAGCGATACAAGACAAATCATAAACTAGATTGAGGACAATCAGATGAACTGGTGCCATAGGAAGAAATGGTAAAAAGATACTGGCAAAGAGGAGAGAAAAGATATTCCCAAAATTGGAACTGACCGTCATCTTAATGTACTTGGTCATGTTGGCATAGACCTTGCGTCCCTCTACCAGCCCTTTCTCCAGAACCATGAGATCCTTGTCCAGCAAAATGACATCTGCTGTTTCCTTGGCTATATCGACTGCCGTATCAACAGAAATACCAACATCTGCTACTTTCATAGAAGGTGCATCATTGATACCATCACCCATGTAGCCAACCTTGTGGCCATTTGCCTTGAGTTGGAGAATGATCCGAGCTTTTTGGTCAGGTGAGAGCTTGGCAAAGACCGTTGTATTCTCTACCGCCTGACTCAATTCCTCATTAGATAGAGCATCTACCTCTACACCTAGCAAGATATTGTCTACATCTAAGCCAACCTTTTCACAGACTGCTTGGGTTACCTTATCATTATCACCTGTCAAAATCTTAGTGGCAACACCGTATTCGGCCAAAGTTTCAATAGCTGGAGCCGCAGATGACTTAGGTGGATCTAGAAAGGCTAGATAGCCCGTCAAAATCATATCGGACTCATCCTTCACTTCATACTCATAATCTTCTTCTAAGTCTGACTTGTAGCTAACACCAAGCACGCGCAACCCCTGCTCATTGAGTTGAGCCACTTCCGCAAGAATTTCCTGACGGATCTCCTCAGTCAGTTCTGTAATCCGATTCTTGTATTCTACATAGCTAGAGATGGCAAGCATTTCCTCCAAGGCCCCTTTGGTCACCATGCTGATAACATCCTCATCATCCTTGACGATGACGCTCATGCGACGACGTTCAAAGTCAAAGGGAAGTTCATCAATTTTCTTAAAGGTTTGGTCTAGATTACGAACAATCTCATGCTTTTCTGCTTCTTTCTCCGTCCGATTGATAATAGCCCGATCCATAAGGTTTTTGAGACCAGTTTGATAGTAGGAATTGAGAAAGGCCCGACGGAGCACTGCCAAGTCCAAATCACCATGAATATCCAGTGGGTATTCCAATACAATCTCGTCTTGAGTCAGTGTCCCCGTCTTATCCGTACAAAGGATATCGATAGCTCCTAGGTCCTGAATAGCATTCAGCTTTTTAATCACGACCTTTTCCTGAGCCATGATAATAGAACCTTTAGCCAAGCTCGCTGTGATAATCATAGGCAGCATTTCTGGGGTCAGGCCGACCCCAACGCTGAGGGCAAAGACACCTGCTTCCAGCCAGTCGCCGTCTGTCAGACCGTTGATGAAGAACACGACCGGAACCATGACCAGCATCAGACGAATCAAGAGCCAGGAAATGCTATTCATCTCGCGCTCAAAAGAGGTCGGCTCATCATAGGTATTAAGCGTCTGCTCAATGGCTCCCATCATGGTCTCATCGCCAACCACCAGCACCAGAGCTGTAGCTCTTCCGGAAATAACATTGGTTCCCATAAAGGCCAGCGACTCTGTTTCTAAAAGGCTATCGAGATTTTGCCCATCCGCCTTGGTCAAACAGATCTTTTCTACTGCATCACTTTCCCCTGTCAGGCCGGACTGCTGAACAAAGAAATCACGCGAGTCCAGCAGCAGCACATCTGCAGGAATCATGTCTCCAGCACTGAGCTTGATGATATCTCCTACAACAAGCTCATCAATGGGCAGTTCCTGCTCTGCTCCTTCACGGATAACCGTAGCCGTGTTGACAATCAGCCGAGACAGATTGCTAGCAGCGCGGTCGCTCCGCAATTCCTGAATAAAACGAATGCCGCCGGAAATCAGCACCAGAACGACAATAATGATGGAAGTCGTCGGATCTTCCTCACCAGGCTTGGCCAGCCAGACATTAGTCACCAAAGAGACTAAAGCAATCACTAATAAGATGACTGTAAAGGGGTTAATGATAGACTCGTAAATCTTCTTGAAAATAGAGTCTTCCTGACCCTTTGTGATGACATTTTCACCATAGAGGTCACGATTTTCTTCGACCTGCTCTTCTGTCAGGCCACGAAAGGAACTCTTGTAAAATGCCAGAGTTTCTTTTACAGGAAGTTGCAAAGCAGCAACTAATCTTTCTTTTACTGTTTTCATTGGTTTCTCCTTTATGTATGATTGATAAATTTCATACACAGGGACCAATCACTTTATGAGGACAGAACGACACAAATCAGCGATTGGCTGTGTATGTGCGGTTCCGGATGATCGTCAATTTGCATCGTACTTCTCCTTTCTTAGTTTATAAAAGCAGTTAATAATCCCAAGATGCCTGCAAGACATCAAAAGTAGCATTCATCTTCTGGGTCCATTCTTGCAAGTCAGGGAAATTGTCTCTCAAAGAAAATCCAATGACTTCTTCACGTAAATTCCACCAATCTACAAGAGCAACTACTTGGATTGTTGCAATATTCAAAGAAAGTCCTTGCTCAGTAGCCAGTTTCTCTAATAAGGCCAAACTCCGGACATTTCTCTCTTCAATTTGCTGATGTCTGTCTTTCCACCAATGGTCTTTTTCATGAAAAATTTTTTCCGCAACCATCGGCATTGTATTTTCCAAAATTCCTTCAGCAACGGACAGTATGTTTAAAATGTGCCACTTCTCTATTCCATTAGGAAAAAGCGGAGTTTCCTGACCTAGCTCGTCTAAATATTGAGAAATTAAATCACTACCATACAACCATTCTCCATTGGAAGCTTGAAAAGCAGGAATTCTACCTAAAGGATTATCTTGGTTATGCGGTGAATTTTTGTCGAAAGCCACCTGAACTTTCTGAATATCCACTTGCTCCTCTAAATGATGGTGTAAAATTGTAGCATAGACTTTACGCGCAAAAGGACTGGTACTAGAATACCATAATTTCATTACTATTCCTCCTTCTTTTTCTTAAGAGGCAGGCAATCAACTATTTGTACTCTTGAAATATTTTCAGCAAAAAGAAGACCCTGCCAATATCGGCAGGGTTGTTTGCATGTCAGGTTATTCACTTCATTATTTTAAACATATATAAAGCAAGCATTGACCGTTCAAGCTTTAACTCCATAAGGCGATGTAATGAACTTAGTCTTGACCTTGGCGATCAGGACTGTTGACCAACGAGTAGTGTCTCCACTGCTTTGCGGTAGTCATCCGTATCCTTATGGTAGCCTCACCTACCGATTGACACTATTACTATACTCCTCTTTAGAAAGATTGTCAATAAAGAGAGCTATTTTTATTTTATTTTGGTAAAACTTCCGCAATCCGTCGACAAATCTCTTTGATCATAGTCTTCGGCGCAGCTGTATTGAGACGAGCATGTCCTTTGCCTTCTTGGCCAAAATCACTTCCCCGATTCAGGACAACCTTAGCCTCTTCTCGAAGCAAATGGAAGAGCTGATCATCTGTCAGTCCATAATCTGAAAAGTCCAGCCAAACCAGATAAGTCCCTTGAGGCTTCATGACCCGCAGACGTGGCGCTTCCTTAGCAAAATAATCGACTACAAAATCAATATTTTCCTCTAAGACAGCCTTGAGCTCTGTCAACCAAGGCTTGCCATGACGATAGGCAGCTTCCGTCGCTAAAAATCCAAGACCCGAAATTTCATGCTGGTTATTGGCCAGTTGGCGCTTTTGAAACTTTTGTCGCAAACTAGGATTCTCAATCACTGCATAGGAATTTTTTGTACCAGCAATATTAAAAGTTTTAGTCGCACTGGCTAAAATCAAGCTAAAATCCTTAAAGTCAGGCGAGACAGTATTGAAAGACTGATGTTCATGGCCAAACAACGTCAAGTCTTGGTGGATTTCGTCTGAGACCAGGAGGACGCCGTACTTTTGGCAGAGGCGGCCAATTTTCTCTAACACTTCCCGTTCCCAAACTCGACCTCCAGGATTATGCGGATTGCACAGAACATAAATCTTGACTTCATTATCTGCAATGTCCCGCTCTAGCTGCTCAAAGTCAATCTGAAAGAGACCGTCCTGCTCTATCAGAGAATTGGTAATAAGCTGACGATTATTGAGCTTGACACTACGGGCAAAAGGTGGGTAAACGGGAGTGTTGATTAGGACAGCATCACCTTCCTTGGTAAAGGCTTGGATAGCCGTCGAAATAGCAGGGACAACCCCCTCAATAAATACCAAGGCTTCTCGATCAAAGGTATAGTCGTGCTCATCCCGCTCCCAAGCTAGAACAGCATTGATTAACTCTTCACTAGCATAGGTATAGCCATAGACTAACTGATTAGCATAGTCATGAACAGCTTGCTGGATTTCTGGTAGGACTTCAAAATCCATGTCCGCAATCCAGGCTGGCAGGACTTGACTGTCTTTCTCCGCCTCTTTCCATTTATAAGTATGATGCCCTACACGACAGGGGGCTTTTTCAAAATTATATCTTCCCATATTATTTATTCTCCAAGGCTGCTCGTAAATCGTCTACCAAATCTCGACTATCCTCAATTCCAATCGACAGGCGCAGCAAATCATCAGTTAAGCCATAAGAATGACGCACTTCAACTGGAATGTCTGCGTGAGTCTGGGTCGTCGGATAGGTAATCAGGCTCTCCACTCCACCCAAACTTTCCGCAAAGGTAAAGACTTTCAGGCTATTTAGGAGATGAGGAATCTTCCCTTCGTCCACAACTTTAAAGGAAATCATACCACCCTTGCCTGGATAGAGGACCTCTTTGACCGCAGGAGATTTTTTCAGAAAAGCGACTACTTCTTGTGCATTCTGAGTAGAACGCTCCATGCGGAGAGCAAGTGTCTTGAGACCACGCAAAAGCAGATAGCTGTCAAAAGGAGACAAGACTGGCCCAGTTGTGTTGAGGTTGTAGAAAAGTTTGTCATAGATACCAGCGTCATTGGTCATGATAGCTCCAGCCAAGACATCATTGTGCCCGCCCAGATACTTGGTCGCAGAGTGCAGAACAATATCAGCTCCATCCTCTAGCGGTCTTTGGTAAATAGGACTGTAAAAGGTATTGTCCACAATGACAGTTGCTCCTCGCTCATGAGCCGCTTGGGAAATGCGAGCAATGTCAAACTCTACCATAAGAGGATTGGTTGGTGTCTCGATATAGACAATATCTATATCCTCTGTCAGACTGTTCAGTAGTTCTTCTTCTGTATTGGCATAGGTAAAGGAAAAGCGACCTTCCGCTTCGACCTGAGCAAACCAGCGGAAAGAGCCACCATAGAGATCTCGAACAGCCAAAACCTTACTGCCAACTGGAAAGGCGCTAAAGGCTAGCACAATAGCCGACATACCAGAGCTAGTTGCTAGGGCATAATCTGCACTTTCGATAGCAGCTAGAGTCTCTTCCAAGCTAGCCCGTGTAGGGTTCTTGGTTCGAGTATAGTCATAACCTGTGGACTGGCCAAACTCAGGGTGCTGGTAGGTCGTTGAAAAATGCAGGGGTGTTGTTAAGGCACCCGTTGTTGTGTCTGTTTTTACTCCCGCTTGAGCCAACAAGGTATTTAATTTCCGCTCTCTCTCCATTTAACCGTTCCTCTTTTTTAAAAATATTCTACCTTTCTATTGTAACATCTTAAGAAAGTCTTGAGCTTTTTTCTTTTCAAGAGCTAGCTATAGTCTGAAACTATAGAGTAACAATCCAAAAAAAGAGTCGCTGAACGACTCTTCGTTTCTTATTTCATTCTTAATCGTTGGCGTAAACTATCTGCCTTTTGTCCGATAAAACGGTCTATGAGCCGAACTTTGAGAGACAGTACGATATAGACGAGCATTCCGACTCCTCCAACGGCAGCGACATAGATAAAGCTGTACATCCGATTAGTTGGCTGGAAGATAAAGCTTAGTAGATACTCGACAAGCAGAACCAAGATCACCATGGTAATTGTGAGAATCATACTCAATAGCAGGCGCTTCAAGAGGTTCTTAGGATTCAAACCAACAACCTTGCGAATTTCTCTAAACATGAAGAAGATTGGCAGTAAAAGACCGACTGTCGTTGAAATCAAGGGACCATAAGCATGGAAGAGATTGATCATCGGAACCTGCAGACTGAGCTTGACAAGAACCCCATAAAAGAAGTAGAGAATGGCTTTCTTGTTTTGGAACAGAGCTTGAATCATCGGAGCGAGAACTGTATAGGTGCTGAGAATGATCGTCTGCAGCATGGCGCAGATGAAGAGTCCCAGTGCTAGGCTATCTGGCTTACCATAGAAAACGGTATAGAGCGGACTAGCCACCATTACTGCTCCCACTGTTGACGGAAAGATAAAGAAGAGCAACATACTAAGATTATCTTGCACTAGGCGAGCAGCCGAGCGAAAGTCACCCTTGACATAATTTTCGGTCAAGAGAGGAATCCCGACACCACCGATAGAAGTCGCTACCGCAATTAAAATCATAGTGATTTTATTCGGATTGGCTGAGAAGTAGGCGAATTGCACTAGGAGCTCTGATTTCGTATAATCGCTAACCTGGGTCATGATATTGATAAAGGTCGCCTGGTCAATAATCTGGAAAAGCTGAATAGCTGAGCCTGTAATGATGAAGGGAATGGCTTCTCGTATGGTATCCCAGAGGAGAGAACGGCCACTAATTCCCGCAGACTTTTTAGGCTTTCTCAGGATAGAGCGCAGCATACCCGTTTTTGCTAGATAGAAAAGTAAGACGAGCATACTTGCCAGCATCCCGACAAAGGCGGCAAAGGTAGACTGGGTCACAGCTTCAACATAGTCACCTGAACCGATTTTCATAATGAAATAAGCTGTCAGTAGCATCCAGATAACCCGAATCACCTGCTCCGAAATCTGGCTGATGGCATACGGTTTCAGATTATTAAACCCTTGGAAGAAGCCTCGAATGACACTCATAGACGGAAAAATGAGCACAGCCCAAGACAAACTCTGCATGACTGGAATCAAGTCAGCCCCGCCACCAGACATTGAGGCAAAAACCGGTGCCATCAAGTACATGATGACTGCAAAGAACAATCCCAATACCAGCATGAACTTGAGAAACTCTCGAATGAGAGCAAAGCTGTGTTCCTCCTTGTCAATCGTATTGTACTTAGCAACTTGCTTGGCAACAGCCACCGGCACTCCTGCTGTGGAAACCAAAAGGAACCAAGCATAGATATTGTACCCCATAGTAAAGAGACCATTCGCTTCCGCCCCATGCTGGCCCATCCAGATATACCAAGGGATGATATAAACAGCCCCAAGAAGGCGGCTGATAAAATTACTAGCAGTCAGCCAGGCAGTCCCTCTTAGCATTTTCTGCTGCTGGCTTGTTGTTTCTTGGCTCATAGAAAACCTCTTCTATTTGTTCTTCTTTTATTATAAACTTTTCCTTGCCTCTTGTAAAACATAGCCTTTCGGTTTACAATAGAGATATGATAAAAATTGAAACAATACTAGATATTTTAAAAAAAGACCAAAATTTTCGTGAAATCATCGCTGATGGAGACTACTACTTCAACTATCAGAACTTGACCTTTGATAAGATTAGCTATGATAGTCGCAAGGCAGATAGTAGAACCCTCTTTTTTGTCAAGGGCGAGCATTTCAAACGGGAATTTTTAGAGAAGGCTGTAGCAGCTGGACTAGGTTTTTACCTGAGTGAAACTGACTTAGAAGTCAGAATTCCAGCGCTTCTGGTCAATGATATTAAACAAGCCATGAGTCTCATTGCTATGGAATTTTACGGTCACCCAGAGCAAAAACTCAAACTTTTGGCCTTCACTGGTACCAAGGGCAAGACCACATCGGCTTATTTCGCTTTTAATATTTTAAAACAAAGCCATAAACCAGCCCTGCTTTCTACTATGAATACCACTCTGGACGGCGAAACTTTCTTTAAATCAACCCTGACCACTCCTGAAAGCTTAGACCTCTTTGAGATGATGGCTCAAGCTGTAGCCAATGGTCGTACCCATCTCATCATGGAAGTCTCCAGCCAAGCCTATCTTAAAAAGCGAGTCTACGGCCTAACCTTTGATGTGGGGGTCTTCCTCAATATCAGCCCTGACCATATCGGCCCGATTGAGCATCCGACTTTTGAAGATTACTTCTACCACAAGCGACTCTTGATGGACAATAGCCGAGCTGTTGTCGTCAATAGTAGCATGGACCATTTTCAAGTTTTGGCTGAGCAAGTGGCCAATTATGACCACGACTTCTATGGACCAGACTCCGCCAATAGCATCCAGCAATCGCAAGCCTTCTCCTTTAAAGCACAAGGGAAATTGGCTGGTTCCTACGATATCCAGCTGATTGGTCGCTTCAATCAGGAAAATGCCATTGCTACTGGTCTAGCCTGCCTACGACTTGGAGCTTCTATGGAAGATATTCAAGCTGGTATTGCTCAGACACGAGTGCCGGGCCGCATGGAGGTCTTGACCCAGTCAAACGGTGCCAAGGTTTTCGTGGACTACGCCCACAACGGCGACAGTCTGGCTAAGTTGCTGTCCGTCGTACAAGAACATCAAAAAGGGCGGACCGTTCTTGTACTAGGAGCTACTGGCAATAAGGGAGAAAGTCGACGCAAGGACTTTGGTCTCCTACTCAACCAGCATCCTGAAATCAAAATTATTTTGACCGCAGATGATCCAAATCGCGAAGATCCAATTGCTATCGCGAAAGAAATTGCTAGCTACATCTCCTTTGAAGTGGACATGATTGCTGACCGCGAAGAAGCTATCAAAAAAGCCCTCAGCCTGACTAGTGCTGAAGGTGATGCCGTCATCCTGGCTGGCAAGGGAGCCGATGCCTACCAAATCATCAATGACCAAAAGATTCCTTATCCCGGTGACTATGCACTGGCAGAAAAATACATATAAAAAGGACTTTCGAGTCCTTTTTATTATCCATTCCACATCACTAAGACATAGAGCAAGCTGCTGCCTACCATATCCGCAAAGGCATGTGCCAAAAAGAAAGGCAGCAAGTTTTTAACCTTGTATTTGTAAAAGAAATAATAGAACAGACCGAAGACCACGCCAATCAGAAAAGCAGAGACTAGCCCCTGATAGGTATGGACAGAAAAGCGAACCAGCGTTGAAAAGGCTAAAACCCACCATTTGCTCTCTTCTTTCACCGATGTGAGCAAGCCTAAGAAAAAGAATTCCTCATAAACACCATTGAATAGAGAATAAAGAATAACGACAGGTCCCAATGCAGCTAGTTTTCGAAAAACTTCGACAAGGGTCCAGTCGATATGCTGCAAGATTTCTAAGTCAAAATAATTATAGGAACCGACTAAAGCTGCTATCACATCAGAAGTCAGACCGACAACCGCAAAAATCAAGGGCGCCCAAAGAATAGACCAAGACAAGCGTAGTTTCAGCTGTTTGAAATTATAATGACGAATTCCCAGATAGATGAGAGCCAATACCAGCAAAAAAACTTGCAATTTCAAATTGCTCAGCAAGGCAAAATTTTCATCCTCTGGTCTGGGCACGATTGCTTGCCCCACAGAGCTGAACATGCTGAGCCAATTTACTGTTGAGGAGTAAATAAATTGGCCAAACATAATAATTGCTAGAATCAGCATATCGAACCACCTAAGGTTCTCCAGTGGTTGCTCGGGATAGATTTTTTTCAACATTGTCATTCTAATTCCTTTCCCAAATTCTATATACTACTATAGCACAGAATATGGCAAAATGACAGGTGGGGCTGTCTAATTTTTCTTTATTCAAATAATTATCAGTCCAATTGGAAGACTAGGCGCTCTTTGTCAAAGCTGGCCTGTAATTCATACTTACCAGCCTCATTCTGACGAATGTAACCTAGAATCACCAGACTATCGACAAAAATGTCTCGACGCTTCTGCAGGAGCTCATCTTTACGGACATACTTAAGGAGGAACGTCGTCATATACTTGAGGGCATACTCTGGATTCACATCTCCCAAGATAGCATAAAGGGGCTTCTGCTCCTCAGACAGCGGATACTGTCGCTGCATTTTATAGAAATAATTAGACAAGGTCAGTTTATCTCTCTGAAAATCGGTCTTTTCCAGCAGAATAGCCGCATTAGTCTGATTAGCAAGCTGAGTCTCAAAGCGCAAATTCAACAATTCCTGATAGATCGGACTATCATCTCGAATAAAGATTTCCTGATCTAAAGATAGATTTTCAAGATTCTCCAAAAGCGGAACCTGCTGATAATATCGCTTATTCTCCCGCCGGATATAGCCCGCCTTGATACATTCCTCCATAAAGCGATCTAGATTGGGAAAGCCCGCAAATTCACGTTTGATTTCTCTTAAAATCACATCATCCTGCTCATCCAGATAATTGATTATTTTTTCAAATAAGGGCTGTCGTGTCAGCCGAGTCGGATTGAGAATTTTAATCATGGAGCTCTCCTTTATAGATAAGCTTGGCTGATTGAGCCAACTGACTGGGATTGGTTCCAGGATGTCCTACGGGCACCGCTGAGCCCAATTCCTCATAATAAGCCTGCCAAAACGCAGAAACCACATTTTCATCATCACCAAACTGCATGGGAATGGTCTCAAAAATTGGCAAAATCTGAGCAATATATTCCGAACAGTAAAATCCCTCGCTCTCAGCACAAAAACTAGCATTATAAGGCTTTCCAAGATGGGACTTGGCTTCTTTAAAGACGCTGGCCGAATCTATCTCAGGATAAGCAAAGACATTATAGATGTCCCCTTCTTCCAAAAACTGGCTCAAGGGTTGATGGGTCACTCCCTTGTCCTGCGTTGCATGGTAAATCTCACCATCAAAAACGATGCCCACATGGCTATAGGAGCCCGTTGCTGTCCGAATTGTTGCTGTCCGAATTGCTGCTGCCATATCGGATTGCCCGACTGTGAACAATAGATCACCATTTTGTAAATCTTGAATCTTCATTTCTCTCGTCTATCAAAAAAGGAGCCGAAACTCCTTTACATGTGCGGAAAACCAATGTTTCCTATTTTGAGCTGCCACTCAGGAAATTAAGCATTAAAGCTTTCAGTCAACTGAGGCACCACTTGTTTCTTACGTGAAACGGCACCCGGAAGGAAAGCGTGGTTGTTTTCAAGTTTGAAGTTGAAAGCTGTTTCGACCTTATCCATGTTTGCGCCAATTGCAAGGATTTCTGAGTTTGAGTTAACGATGTCTGTAATCATCAAAACAAAGTCAGAGTAACCATTTGCTGCAATAGCCGCTTGCATTGCTGCCTCGATTTCTGCTTGGCGTTCTAAAACTTCAGCAATATCAACAGTGTTGACTTGGGCTACACGGACATTATTTCCGTTGAGTTCAAAAGTCTTGGCATCGATATCAATCAATTCCTCAGCAGATTTGCTTGCCAAGTTTGTACCAGCCTTCAGCATAGCGAGACCGTATTCTTCCAAGTTCACACCGGCTAACTCAGCCAACTCAGGAGCAATATCCTTATCACTTGGGTGTGTCGTTGGAGATTTCAAGAGAAGTGTATCTGAAATCAAACCAGATAACATCAAACCAGCAAGCTCTTTAGGAACTGCCACAGCGTGTTCTTTAAACATACGATAAACGATAGAAGACGCTGACCCAACAGGTTCCAAACGCATGTAAAGTGGGCTTGCAGTTTCAAAGTTAGCTACACGGTGGTGGTCCACCACGCCATAAACTTCCACTTCAGCAATATCTGAAACAGATTGTTGGAATTCATTGTGGTCAGTCAAGATGACTTGCTCTGCACCTTCCGCTTTAGCAGATGTGATCACGCGGGGTGCTTCTACACCAAAATAGTTCAATACAAAGGCTGTTTCTTCATTTGGAGTCCCAAGAGCTACTGCTTCTGTATCCAAACCGTAAGCTGTTTTTGCAAGATAAGCAAAGGCTACAGATGACCCGATGGCATCTGAGTCTGGATTTTGGTGACCAAATACTAGAATCTTAGACATGATAATACCTCTTTGTTTTTAATAATATTTATTCCACTTATTTTACCACAATTATGGGTATTTCACAAAAGGAGAAGGATATTTTCTTGAGAAAAATTGTAGCTTTGCAATAGAGGTCTGAGCTGAACCTTCAAAATAATCATCCAACCTTAACCGTCGATACAAGTATCATCTCTTATGAAGGTCCCCCAGAAGAAACGCTTGCTTTATCATTTTTATTTCCTGTGAAAGGATTTTTTCCTAAAAAACAGCCCTATCATAAGATAGAGCTGAAAAATTTATCAAGTTAGCGATAGAGGCGATCGTCACTACTATTTAAGTGACTGTCTCTTCTCCCGTTTAGCCAAGAGAGGCAAGATGACGCCTAAACTAATCAAGACGATCGGTGTCAAGATATTTGTCATCAGAGAGAAGCGCCAACCAGCTGGATCAACTGCATAGTCTACTTTGGGAACCATACCTAAAATACAAGCAAAAGCTGTGAAAAGGAAGCACCAAGCTCCGATGATAAAGCCAAATTTTGGATTTTTAGTAAGTTTATATTCCGCATCCTTGTATTTCTTCCAAGCTTTATTGAGCAACATATAAGCCACGAATACCCAAAGATAACGCATGGGCATAACAATAGAGTTAAGATTGGTCATCCATTTAACCAGACCGTCAATTTCCTTGATTCCAAAGATTGGTAGGACAATCAAGAAGCTTACCAAAATCCCTGTCAGGATATAACCGTTAATCAGTACACCTTTTGATGTCCGCTTGCGTAGCCAGCTTGGAACAAATTCTTCGTCTGCATTATTGAGCAAGATTTGTAGAGGCGCGTCAATAGAGAAAGCCAAGGCCGCAATCTGTCCAACCATATTGGTCAGGGCATAGATGACTACTAGTACATTGCCTACACCCCAGTAGTTGCCCAGCATTTGAAAGGCTTGGTAAGCACCGTTTCGCATCAGGTCTTCAGGAATATTGCTGCCATCAAAAAGCATGCCCATAGCAATAGAGCCTAGGATAGCAGAGGCACCAACCATGACAGCCATGACAATCATCCCCTTTGGAAATTCCTTGGCTGGATTGCGTGTTTGGTTAACGTAAGGCGATATTTTCTCAGCACCGCCGACTGCAAAGACCAAGAGGGAGATGGTCGTAAAATAAGAAAAATCAAAGTTGGGAATGTAAGTACTGAGCTTGTCCATATTAGCCGTTGCGAACTGCATATCCGGCTTGATAAAAGGCGCACCGACCGCCAAGAGTACAAAGAGGAAGGACATAATCAGCATCGCACTTCCAGCCAAGCCCCCAATCACTTTAAGCGTGGATAGACCCTTGGTAGACAAGTAGAGAAAGGCTCCGAAAATCAGCAAGCTAAGAATAACAATCCAGTGAATATCAAGACTGCTCAAAAAATCGCCATTTCCTTGGATAGCCCATCCTAAAGGAATCAGAACTCCCTGTGGCTTTTGTGCCAAGTAGGGAATATGCACCACCCAGTAAGTCCAAGCCGCAAAATATGCCAAGCGCTTAGTAGAAGTCTTCTCCACCCAGTCGCTGACACCACCTCCGCTTTCCTTGAAGGTCGAGCCTAGCTGCCCCACGATGAGGGCATAGGGAATAAAGTAAATGGCCAGGATAAGAATCCAAGAAACAACGACCGAAATACCTTGTTGGGAATAGTTGTTGACCACATTTCCCAGTCCCCAAACCATATTAAAGGCAATCAGGGATACCATCAGCCAAGTCAGCTGGTTCTGATCTTTTTTCATCATTCATCTCCTTTGAATATAAAATAAATAGCTCCATAAAATTATACCATGTTTTTACATTTTTTGTAACCGTCTTCAGCATATTTTGTCCAAAAAAAGAGCTACCCGTAGGTAGCTCAAGTTCTATTCTTAAAGTGAGTTCACGTCAACCTTGATACCAACACCTTGAGTAGTTGTGATTGTCAAGTTTGTTACGTAAGTTCCTTTAGCTGTAGCTGGTTTTGCTTTTTGGATTGTTTCGTTGAACGCTTTGAAGTTTTCAACCAATTTTTCAGCTTCAAATGATACTTTACCGATGATTGCTTGAACGTTACCTGCACGGTCAGCACGGTAAGTGATCTTACCACCTTTAGACTCTTCAACTGCTTTAGCAACATCCATTGTTACAGTACCAGTTTTAGGGTTTGGCATCAAGTTACGTGGTCCAAGGACACGTCCAAGACGTCCAACAAGAGCCATCATGTCAGGTGTAGCGATAACTACATCAAAGTCCAACCAACCGTCGTTAATTTTCGCAACGAGGTCATCTTCACCAACGAAGTCTGCACCTGCAGCTTTTGCTTCTTCAGCTTTTGCACCACGTGCAAAAACAAGAACGCGTGAAGTTTTACCAGTACCGTTTGGCAATACCATTGCGCCACGGATTTGTTGGTCAGCTTTTTTAACGTCGATATTCAAGTTGTAAGCAACTTCTACAGTTGCGTCAAATTTTGCAAAGTTAGTTTCTTTTGCAAGTGCTACAGCTTCTTCTACACTGTATGCTTTTGTGCTGTCGATTTTCTCAAGAGCAGCACGAAGTTGTTTGCTTTTTTTAGCCATTTTCTATTCTCCTTGTAAGTGGTTCAATCGATTTTCATCTCCCACGTCACTCCTCGAAATGATGAAGTCTTGCGGGTTATATTGGGGGTGTTATTGATTAGTCAACAACAGTGAATCCCATAGAACGAGCAGTACCTTCGATCATACGCATTGCAGACTCAATGTTTGCTGCGTTCAAATCTGGCATCTTAGTTTCTGCAATTTCTTGTACTTGTGCACGAGTAACTGTAGCAACTTTCGTTTTGTTAGGTGTACCTGATCCTTTTTCAACACCTGCAGCTTTTTTCAAAAGAACAGCAGCTGGTGGTGTCTTTGTAACGAAAGTAAATGATTTGTCTTCGTATACTGAGATAACAACTGGAATGATCATACCAGCTTGGTCAGCTGTACGAGCGTTGAACTCTTTTGTGAATCCCATGATGTTGATACCAGCTTGACCAAGAGCAGGTCCAACTGGTGGAGCTGGAGTAGCTTTACCAGCAGGGATTTGCAATTTTACAAGTTTTTCGACTTTTTTAGCCATTTTTAAATCCTCCTTTGTGGTTTTGGCGGTAATGTAAGATTTTTACCTCCCACAAGTATGCTTTACACATACCTTTCAATTATACACTATTTATCTAAAAATGCAAGAGAAAACTTTCATTTTTAATCGACATAATCTCCGCCTTCAAAGCCATAGTACTCTTCCAAACTGAGACCACTTGCAGCAATTTCTTTGGCTTCTTTTCCAACGTAGCGAAGATGCCATTCTTCTGCCATGTAGCCAGTCTCTTTTTCCTTGCCTTTGAGATAGCGAACAACAAAGCCGTAGTCAGCCGCGTGATCCAAGAGCCACTGAGCAGCCTTCTCCTCTGTCACCAATTCTCCGTTAGTCCCGATCAAATCAAAAGCCAGACCTGTCTGATGTTCACTGTAACCAGGGCGAGCTGAGTAGCGATCTGCAGCTTCCTTACCGTCTTGATTCACATAGTCTTGATAAAGTTTGGTTTGTGTTTCATAACTTCTAAAGCCACTGTAGTGATCGCTAATCGGATAGCCAGCTGCTTGCATTGCTGCAATGAGTTTGAGCAACTCCGCTTTTGCTATTGGATTTTCTCCTGGATTATAGTCTTTTGACAAAGGATAGTGCTTATTAGCTACGACGATTTCATCGTATTTTCCTTGTATACTATAGTGGTCTCCCTTATTTACAACTTCTGCCTTTTTCTGACTAGAAGATTGAGATTTGCTGCCCACAGTCCCTTCGGGTTGACTGCTTTGCTCCGTCTTTTGAGTATTTTCTTTAACTTTCGGTTTTTCTTGCGAACAAGCTGCTAGGGTTACTGCTAGCAAACCAGATAAAATGATATATCTTTTTTTCATTTCTTTCTTCCTCTCTTAGACCAAGCGTTTCTCCAATTCTTGGGATAAGGCTTTAATCATCTCTTCCAGCTCTGGGGATTGTACTTGGCAATCTTTTGCTGCCATTTCTTCCCACGGCACCCACCATACTGGGCCACGGCCATTAAGTCCGTAACCTTTCATATCACCTGTCCGCCTTGGAAATAGGTGCCAGTGAACGTGAGCATCTCCATTTCCTAGAAGTTCAATATTCATCTTTTCAGCTTCAAATACTTTGGCGACTGCCTCTTGGACCAAACTCATTTCCTCTAAAAAGCGAAGTTTTACAGGATTCTCCATATGATGGAGTTCTGTGACATGCTCTTTTGCTAAAAATAAGGTATAGCCCTTAAAGTATTGGTGGTCTCCAATAACCACATAGCCTGTTTCTAGTTCTTTGACAAAGTAGGGATTTTTCCCTGCCTTGATCCATTCAATTCTTTGACAAATCAAGCACATACTAGTCTACCAATGCGCTCTTGAGATAGGCATCAACCATACGCTCAGTCGCCACTACTGAATCGATGTGGGTACGCTCATAAGAGTGACTGGACTCGATACCAGCTCCAAGGAGAGCATGCTTGACCTCTGCACCTGCTGACATAGCTGCCGAAGCATCCGAACCATAAAATGGATAGATATCCAGCTTAAATGGAATACCTTGCTCTTTTGCCAAAGCTACTAAGTGTTGACGGAAGTCATAGTGATAAGGACCGGAAGCATCCTTGACACAGATAGATACTGTATACTCATCTGTCTGTTGGTCATCGCCCATAGCTCCCATATCGACAGCTAGATACTCCACTACCTGATCCGGAATATTGGAGTTAGCACCATGACCCACTTCTTCAAAGACTGAAAAGGCAAAATGTGTCGTCATCGGCAAGTCAATTCCTTCTTCTTTATAAACTCGAAGGAGATTGAGCAAAATCGCTGCGCTGACCTTGTCATCCAAATGACGAGACTTGATAAAACCTGTCTCTGTCACGACAGTTCGCGCATCAAAGCTGATAAAATCGCCAACCTCGATGCCCAAGGCACGCGTTTCTTTTTCATTGGTCACTTTTTCATCCAAACGCACTTCCATATTGTCCTGCGTGCGTTCAGCAGTTCCTGCATCTTTGTAGACATGGCAAGAAGTCTGGTGGATGAGGATAGTTCCAGATACCGTTTTACCTGTACTAGCCACATGAACCGTACAGTTTTCTCCCTCAATCATGTTCCAAGGGAAACCACCGATACGATCTAATTTGAGACGACCGTCAGGTTTGACAGCACGTACAATGGCTCCGAGTGTGTCCACATGGGCAGTTACATAGCGATGTTGTTCGTCGTTTTGACCTTTGATTGTTACATTGACACCACCCTTTGCTGTACGAATAGGCTGGTAACCAAGCTCTTCTAAAGTACGGACTAGGTAGTCTGAAATCTCACGAGTAAAGCCTGTCGGAGATGCAATAGCAGTAAGTTCTTTGATATAGTTTACAGTTTGATTCATTTCTTCACCTCTTTTGCTACCTATTATAACACATTTATCATCGGATAAAAAAAGAAAATCACTCCTGTAGACTTAGCTACAAAAGTGATTTTAGTGATTATTCCATTTCAAAAGCTTCACTTTCTTGTTTATTTGGAAGAACAAGAGAAAGTAGAATACCGATAATCGCTGGTACCAACCATGGCAGAGAAGCCTCTGCAAATGGTAGAGCGTTCACGATATTTGCAAGGACCTCGACTTTAAAAGTAGATCCTAAAACACTTGCAATAGCAATGGCTGTGACAATGCCAACCGTTAATTGCATTCCTGGTTTTGAAAGAGCAACAAACTTATTCACAATCACAATCATGACAATGGCAATCGTAATTGGATACAAAATAACGAGAACTGGTACAGAGTACTTAATAATAGCACTCAAACCAAGATTTGCAATAGCAAAACCAATCAAGGTAAAGACTGTCGCATAAACCTTGTAGCTGACTTGTGGGAAACGTCCATTAAAGAACTCGGCAGTTGATACAATCAACCCTACAGTCGTTGTAAAGCAAGTAACAGTTACCATAGCCGCAAGGAAAAGCTGAGCAGTAGAACCAAAGATTTCTTGCGTTGCTTG
>ERZ772968.339-NODE-339-length-23789-cov-12.686947_pt1 | contig 23789 bp, 20 predicted proteins | sample MGYA00580674_ERZ772968 | MGnify/ENA primary metagenome ERZ772968 (study PRJEB29015, sample SAMEA2737940) | human oral metagenome | biome: human oral; feature: human-associated habitat; material: dental | place: China | collected 2138 ...
GGAGAAGACGCATGAAAGTACGCAGTGACTCCTTCGTGGCTGGCCAGCCGCTGCCCGATGCGCTGGCTTTCGCTCGACCCGATCCCTCCTCGCGGGTAACTCTTTCCGACAATCGCAACCCACACCTGGCCTGGGAGGACGTACCCGAGGGTACCCGTTCCTTTGCCGTGCTGTGCATCGATCATGACGCGCCTTCTCGGCCCGACGATGTGAATCACCCGGACCGTGAGGTCCCGGCCGACTTGCCTCGCGTGGAATTCATGCACTGGACGCTCATCGATCTGCCTCCCGAGCTCCGTTCGGTGGGCGAGGGTGTGTATTCCAGCGAGGTCTCACCGCGTGGCAAGCCGGGCCCGGAACTGCCCGATGGCACCCGCCAGGGGGTGAACGACTACACGGCATGGTTTGCTGCCGACCACGACATGAATGGCGACTATTACGGCTACGATGGCCCGTGCCCGCCGTGGAACGATGCGCTGCCACACCGCTACGATTTCATCGTGCATGCGCTGGATGTGGAGCGCCTGCCCGTCGAAGGGCGCTTCGACGGCCGTCAGGCCATCGAGCTGATCAAAAGGCACAGCCTGGGATCGGCCAGCGTGGGGGGCACCTATACGCTGAATGCACGGCTGCGGGCCGCCCAGGCCAACGGCTGATTCCCTGGCGCTTTTTCCGTCAGCGCGGGGGGCGCTGACGGATAAGCCCCACGCCGATGCCCTCGATATGGAAGTCCCGGGTGCCGACAGGCACGACGATGGGTTCATAGGCGGGATTCTCCGGCAGCAGTTCCACAGGGCCATTGAGCCCGTTTCGGTGCAGCCGTTTGACGGTGACTTCCTGTCCCAGGCGGGCCACGACGATCTGGCCATTGTGTGCGTCGGCGGTGGCCTTGACCGCCAGCAGGTCGCCATCCAGCATGCCCGCATCGCGCATGCTGTCGCCCCGGATGCGCAGCAGATAGTCGGGGTGGCGCTCGAAAAGGCTGGCATCGAGCGTGAAGCTGGCCTCGATGTGGCTTTCGGCCAGGATGGGGTGCCCGGCCGCCACGCGCCCCACCAGGGGTAGCGAGATGCTGGGGCCGCTGCCCAGCAGCCCGGCAGCCGCGGCGCGCTCCATGGCGCCTGCACCCAGCCCGCGCACGGTCACGCTGCGCCCGCCCTGGGTGAGCGTGGTGCCGCCAGCGCCCCTGGCCGGGGCATTGCCAGCCGTGCCGGAAGCAGCAGGATGGATCGCGCCTTCCAGGGAAGCTTCGGCCGCTGGCAGCAGGCGGATGCCGCGCGAGGTGCCGGCACAGAGTTCGATCATGCCCTTGCGGGCCAGCGCCTTCAGGTGATCTTCGGCGGCATTGACGGACCGAAAGCCCAGGGCGCTGGCGATTTCCGCCCGGGTGGGGGGGAACCCGGTCTGGTCGAGATGCGCTTGGATCTGGGCAAGGACTTCCCGTTGCCGGGCGGTGAGGGGGCGCATGGTGGCAGGCGAATCGAAGATGGAAGAAAGGCGATCAGCCTGTATTTTTGTCCAGTATCATGCGAACCGCAAGTCATGGGGAGATTCGCGCTGCGGCTACCAAAAAAAGTTACACTCTCATATTGTGGCACTGCAACTCAGGATCCAAGCGCTTTTTGTCTCATATACACGCTGGATTCCGTCGTGACGAGTCAGGTTGCTTGACAGGTCTCCTCAATGCGTTGCCACCATTCCGTTGCTTACCGGGGCGTTTTTCTGCGGCTAGTCCGCAGGTACTTGTACTGGGGCTGCGCAGTCGCGTGCACTGCTGCCTGCCCCTTCCGGGCGGGCAGACCCTTTCTCCGGGGCTGCCAGGTAACGGAACGGTTCTCTCTTCCAGGGGTTGCCGCCCTGTTCAGGGGCTGGCGCTCTACCGTTCGTAAGCACGGACGGCTGTTCTCGCTCGTTTCTCGTCGATCCCTTGCATGGAGGGCCGCCCGATCGGTCCCGATTCCTGCGCGGGGGCTGTGGCTGCATCACGCCGTCGGGCGATCGATCCCCTCGGTATCCAACAGCCGCATGCCGTGTTTCGTCCCTTTTCTGGAAGCCCGTTTCACTCAATGTCCACTAAGATCTACGTCGGTAATTTGCCGTGGCGCACCACGGACGTGCAGCTGACCCAGCTGTTCGCCGCCCATGGTGATGTCCTCAGTGTCCGCATCATCTCCGACCGGGATACCGGTCGTTCAAGGGGGTTTGCCTTTGTCACCATGGCCAGCGCGTCGGCAGCCCAGGCGGCCATTGCCGCCCTGCACGGCTCGTTGCTGGAAGGGCGCACGCTGGTGGTCAACGAGGCCAACAACCAGGGCGGTCGCCCGTGGCCCCGCCCGACTGGACCGCGCACGCACGAAGACGTCTGAACGCCGGGACTTGGGTGCTGCCGAGCCTCGGTGTCGTTTTTCTTTGAATGCTCCGGCCGGGGGCCGACCTGCAGGCCCCCGTGGGAAAAGGCACGCTCTGAAGGCCTGTGTCTCGGGGCTTACATGCTGCTGTAGCTGGGTCCGCCGCCACCTTCCGGTGTTGTCCAGACGATGTTCTGCGTCGGATCCTTGATGTCACAGGTCTTGCAGTGCACGCAGTTCTGCGCGTTGATCTGCAGCTTCAGCCCGCTGCCGTCCTCGTGCTCGACGAACTCGTAGACGCCAGCCGGACAGTAGCGCGCCTCGGGCCCGGCGTAGCGGGCCAGGTTCACCGCCACCGGCACCTCGGGGTCCTTCAGGCGCAGGTGCGAGGGCTGATTCTCGGCGTGGTTGGCGTTGGAGATGAACACCGACGACATCCGGTCGAAGGTGATCTTGCCATCGGGTTTCGGGTACTCGATGGGCAGGCACTCGCTGGCTGGCTTCAGATAACAGTGGTCGGGCTTCTTCACGTGCAGGGTGAACGGCAGTCTGCCCCGGAAAACCACCTGGTCCAACCCCACCAGCAGGCTGCCCAACACCAGACCCTTGCCCATGGCCGCCTTGAAGTTGCGCGTCTTCCAGAGTTCCTCGCGAAGCGACGACTGGTGGAAGGCCTCGGGGTAGCCCTGCAGCACGTCATGGCTGCGACCCTCGGTCAGGGCCTGCGCGATGGCCTCGGCCGCCAGCATGCCGGTCTTGATGGCCGAGTGCACGCCCTTGATGCGGGCCGCGTTCAGGAAGCCCGCCTCGCAGCCCACCAGGCAGCCGCCCGGGAAGACCAGCTTCGGCAGGGCGTTGAGGCCGCCTGCGGTGATGGCGCGCGCGCCGTACTCCAGACGACGGCCGCCCTCGAAGGTGTCGCGCAGCGCCGGGTGCGTCTTCCAGCGCTGGAATTCCTCGAAGGGTGACAGGTAGGGGTTCAGGTAATTGAGGCCCACCACGTGGCCGGCCGCCACCAGGTTCTCGCCGAAGTGGTAAATGAAGCCGCCCCCGTAGGTGGCATTGTCCAGCGGCCAGCCAGCCGTGTGCACGACCAGTCCCGGGTGGAACTTCTCGGGCGGCACCTCCCACAGCTCCTTGATGCCGATCGCGTAGCTCTGGGGGTCGGACTCGGCGTCCAGCTGGAATCGGGCCATCAGCTCGCGTCCCAGGTGCCCGCGGGAGCCTTCGGCGAACACCACGTATCGTCCCAGCAGTTCCATGCCTGGCTGGAAGGCATCGGTGGGCTTGCCGTCGCGGCCGACACCCATGTCGCCCGTGATCACGCCACGCACCTGGCCCTCTTCGCCATACAGGATGCTGGCTGCTGGAAAGCCCGGGTAGACCTCTACGCCCAGCGCCTCGGCCTGCGCGCCCAGCCAGCGTACCAGCTGTGCCAGGCTGCCGATGTAGGCGCCGTGGTTCTTCATGCCGGGCGGGATGGCCCACTCCGGCGAGCGTAGGGTGCCTGTGGCCGTCAGGAACAGCACCTCGTCGTGCGTGACCTCGGTCTGAAGGGGGGCTCCGTCCTGCTTCCAGTCGGGCAGCAGCTCGGAGAGCGAGCTCGGGTCGATGACGGCGCCCGCCAGAATATGGGCGCCCACCTCGGCCCCCTTCTCGAGCACGCAGACGTTGATCTCCTGGTTCTGCTCGGCCGCCAGCTGCTTGAGTCGGATGGCGGTGGCCAGGCCGGCCGGTCCGGCGCCGACGATCACGACATCGAATTCCATCGAGTCGCATTCGATCTCGACGACGGGTTCATCTGGCTCCATGGAGGCTTCCTTTGAGGGACGGCCGGGTGTTGCCTGCACGATCCCTGGTTCGGTGTACGAGGGGTCCGGCCCGTGGCCTGCCGCGAGCCGCCGCATGTCTGCGGGCGGCATCGCCACCAGAGCCCGTCCGGGGGGGCTTCACAATATCTCTGCTATTTTCGGTGAAGCCATGCTGCGGCGCAAACGGAGAAAGCCCCCACTCGACAATTGCCCATTTTTGCGTCATGAGAACGCTGTCGTGTCGGCAGGTAGAGGCGTGCGCGGCAACGTGACCTTCCGGTTAACGCGAACGCCAGCGTCGCACTTTGGCCGGGGCCGGATCATTGCTACAATTTCCATTTCCGGAAGGGCATACATGACCAAATATGTATTTGTCACCGGCGGCGTGGTCTCGTCCCTGGGCAAGGGCATAGCCGCCGCCTCGATGGCCGCACTCCTGGAGTCGCGGGGGGTCAACGTCACGTTGATGAAGCTCGATCCCTACATCAACGTCGACCCGGGCACCATGAGCCCATTCCAGCACGGCGAGGTCTTCGTCACCGAGGATGGCGCCGAGACCGACCTGGACCTGGGCCACTACGAGCGCTTCGTCTCGGCGCGCATGCGCCGCTCCAACAACTTCACCACCGGCCAGATCTACGACTCGGTCATTCGCAAGGAGCGCCGGGGCGAATACCTGGGCCGCACGGTGCAGGTCATCCCGCACATCACCAACGAGATCCAGGCCTTCGTCGAGCGTGGCGCGGGCGTGGGCACCCCGGCCCAGGCCGAGGTCGCCATCGTCGAGATCGGTGGCACCGTGGGTGACATCGAATCCTTGCCGTTTCTCGAAGCCGCCCGGCAGATGAGCCTGAAGGTCGGACGTGGCAACGCCTGCTTCGTGCACCTCACGCTGGTGCCCTTCCTGGGCAAGGCTGGTGAGCTCAAGACCAAGCCCACCCAGCACTCGCTGCAGGAGCTGCGCAAGATCGGCATCCAGGCCGACATGGTGTTGTGTCGTGCCGACCGCGCTATTCCCGACGACGAGCGCGCCAAGATCTCGCTCTTTTCCAACATCCCGGTGGATTCGGTTATCTCTGTGCGCGATTCCGACTCCATCTACAAGATCCCGCGCATGCTGCACGAGCAGAAGGTCGACGACATCCTCGTCGATCTGCTGAAGCTCGACCGCCCGCCGGCAGACCTGGGCGTCTGGGACACCCTCATCCAGCGGCTGGAGCATCCGCGCCACCACGTGCGCATCGCTATGGTCGGCAAGTACGTCGACCTCACCGAGTCCTACAAGTCGCTGACCGAGGCGCTGGTGCATGCCGGTATGCACACCTCCACCCGCATTGCCATCGACTACCTCGATTCCGAGCAGATCGAGCGTGAAGGCACCGCCATGCTGGCCAACTACGACGCCATCCTGGTGCCGGGCGGCTTCGGCAAGCGCGGCGTCGAGGGCAAGATCCGGGCCATCCAATTCGCCCGCGAGCACAAGGTGCCCTTCCTGGGCATCTGCCTGGGCATGCAGCTGGCTGTGGTCGAATACGCTCGCCATGTGGCGGGCCTGACAGACGCCAACAGCACCGAGTTCGCCCTCGACACCCCGCATCCGGTCATTGCCCTTATCACCGAATGGACCGATCGCAGTGGCAACGTCGAGAAGCGCGACCAGAGCTCCGGCCTGGGTGGCACCATGCGGCTGGGCGCACAGCGCTGCCCGGTGCGCTCCGGCACGCTGCTGGCCAGCATCTACGGCGACTCGGTCTACGAGCGTCACCGTCACCGCTTCGAGGTCAACAACGACTACGTCGATCGCCTGCAGGCGGCAGGGCTCACCATCGCGGCCCGCACCCCAGTCGAGGGCCTGACCGAGACGGTCGAGCTGCCCACCGTCGGTGAGCACGCGCATCCGTGGTTCCTGGGCGTGCAGTTCCACCCCGAGTTCACGTCCAACCCGCGTCACGGGCATCCGCTCTTCATCGCCTACATCAAGGCGGCGCTGGCCCATGCCGGCGGGCAGCGTACCCAGAAGTCGGCCGGTGGCGATAGCGAGGCCTTGCAGGAGAAGCATTCATGAAGATCGCCGGACGCCCCGCAGGGCTTGACCAGCCCTTCTTCCTGTTGGCCGGACCGTGCGCCATCGAGTCCCAGCAGCTGGCGCTCGACACCGCCGGCCAGCTCAAGGAAATCTGCGCCGAGCTGGACATCCCCTTCGTCTACAAGTCGTCGTTCGACAAGGCCAACCGCAGCTCCGGCAAGTCCTTCCGGGGGCCGGGGCTTGAGGGCGGGCTGAAGGTGCTGGCCGAGGTCAGGCGCCAGATCGGCGTGCCGGTCGTCACCGATGTCCACGAGATCGACCAGATCAAGGCCGTGGCGGAGGTGGTGGACGTGCTGCAGACGCCGGCCTTCCTGTGCCGCCAGACCGATTTCATCAACGCTGTGGCCGCCAGCGGCCGGCCCGTCAACATCAAGAAGGGTCAGTTCCTGGCGCCTCACGACATGATGCAGGTGGTGGCCAAGGCGCGGGCCGCCGCCCGTGCCGCCGGCGTCGACGAGGACTGCGTGATGGTCTGCGAGCGTGGCGCCAGCTTCGGCTACAACAACCTGGTCTCCGACATGCGGTCGCTGGCCATCATGCGCGAGACCGGCTGCCCGGTGGTCTTTGATGCCACCCACTCGGTGCAGCTGCCGGGCGGGCAGGGCGATCGCTCCGGCGGTCAGCGCGAGTTCATCCCGGTGCTGGCCCGTGCGGCCGTCGCCAGCGGGGTGGCGGGTCTCTTCATGGAAACCCACCCTGACCCGGCGCATGCGCTTTCCGACGGCCCCAATGCCTGGCCGCTGGGGCGGATGCGCGACCTGCTGGCCACGCTGAAGGCGCTGGATGCCGTGGTCAAGCAGCGGGGCTTTCCGGAGATGGACATCACTGCCTGAAGCTCGAACTTTCGCCGGGGCGGCGTGCCGTGACGGGCCGGCTGCCCGGCAAGACGATATCGTCAAACCAGCCAGCATGGAGGAAACCGAATGACAGCCTATGTGATTGCCGAAGTGGGTGGTGTCAAGGACGCCGAACGCATCGCAGCCTACCGCGAGATCTCCACCCGTGCCGCCGCGGCGGGCGGGGGAACCTTCATCGCGCGCGGGGGCCGTACCACGGTTCTGGAAGGCGACTGGAAGCCGGAACGCATCGTCATCATCAGGTTTGATGATATGGAAACGGCTCGCAAGTACTATGATTCGGAGTTGTACCGTCAGGCCCGCGAAGTTCGTGCGGGCGCAACCGCCAAGTTCAACATGATCTGTGTTGAAGGCTTAGCCGATGAGGAGAAAGGCCAATGAGTACAATCGTCGACATTATCGGACGTGAGATCATCGATTCGCGTGGCAACCCCACCGTCGAATGCGACGTCCTGCTCGAATCGGGCGTGATGGGCCGTGCGGCCGTCCCGTCCGGTGCCTCGACCGGTTCCCGTGAGGCCATCGAGCTGCGCGATGGCGACGCCAAGCGCTATGGCGGCAAGGGCGTGCTGAAAGCTGTCGAGAACATCAACACCGAGATCTCCGAGGCCGTTCTGGGCCTGGACGCCACCGAGCAGGCCTACGTCGACCGTACCCTGATCGAGCTGGACGGTACCGACAACAAGGCCAACCTGGGCGCCAACGCCATGCTGGCCGTCTCTATGGCCGTGGCCCGTGCCGCTGCCGAGGAATCCGGCCTGCCGCTGTATCGCTACTTCGGTGGCTCGGGCCAGATGTCGCTGCCCGTGCCGATGATGAACGTCATCAACGGCGGCGCCCACGCCAACAACAACCTCGACCTGCAGGAATTCATGATCATCCCGGTGGGCGCGCCCACCTTCCGTGAAGCCCTGCGCTATGGTGCCGAGACCTTCCACGCACTGAAAAAGCTCATCAATGACGCCGGCATGCCCACCTCGGTCGGTGACGAAGGCGGCTTCGCCCCGTCGGTCGATCACCACGAGGCGGCCCTGCAGCTGATCGTGAAGGCCATCGAGAAGGCCGGCTATCGTCCGGGCGAGGACATCATGCTGGGCCTGGATTGCGCCAGCAGCGAGTTCTACAAGGACGGCAAATACCATCTGGCCGGTGAGAAGAAGGTTCTCACCGCCCCCGAGTTCACCAAGCTACTGTCCGACTGGGTTGCCAAGTACCCGATCATCTCGATCGAGGACGGCATGGCCGAGAACGACTGGGAAGGCTGGAAGCACCTGACCGAGCGCCTGGGCAAGAGCGTCCAGCTGGTGGGCGACGACCTGTTCGTCACCAACACTCGCATCCTGAAAGAGGGTATCGAAGCTGGTGTGGCCAACTCGATTCTCATCAAGGTCAACCAGATCGGCACGCTGACCGAGACCTTCGCCGCCATCGAGCTGGCCAAGACCCACGGCTACACCGCTGTGGTCTCGCACCGTTCCGGTGAGACCGAGGACACCACCATCGCCGACATCGCCGTGGCCACCAACGCCCTGCAGATCAAGACCGGCTCGATGTCGCGCAGCGACCGTATCGCCAAGTACAACCAGCTGCTGCGCATCGAAGAGGATCTGGGCGAGACCGCCGTCTACCCGGGACGCGACGCCTTCTACAGCATCCGTCGCCGCTGATCGCGGTTCGGGCCCGGCTTCGTGCCGGGCTCCCGGAATGGGGCCGGACAGGTCCTGGCTGCAGCCTCCCGCAAGGGGGCCGTGGCCGGTGAAACCAGCCGGCCCTTTTTGCCACTTCTTTCCGTATTCCCTTTCGTCGGCGCGCCGTCGACCCGTCTGCCAACCATGCGCTTGCTTTTCGTCGTCCTCGTCGGTCTGCTCGTACTCATCCAGTACCCGCTGTGGTTGGGCCAGGGCAGCTGGTCGCGTGTCTGGCGGCTGGATCAGTCATTGGCCCTGCAGCGTGAGGTCAACGCCGGCAAGCGCCTGCGCAACGAGGGGCTGGAGGCCGAGGTCGAGGACCTGAAGTCTGGCCGCTCCGCTGTCGAGGAACGCGCCCGCTATGGCCTGGGCATGGTCAAACCGGACGAGATCTTCGTGCAGATCAATCCGGCACCCGATTCATCGGCCACCGGGCATTGACCCTGGGGTCGCAAGCCGGTCACAGGACAACGAGCCAGTTACGACGGCCACTCGACGTAACCGCCCATTCCTGTCGCTGCCGCTGCCGCGCCCGTGTTGCGAAACCGGGCTGGAAAGCTCACGACTCCGGCGTCTGCCCGTCTACCTGCGAATCGGCAAATAGCGCCGCCACCTGCTGCGCATCGAAGCGGTACGGCAGCCGGCAGAACTCGCAATTCACCTGAATGGCGCCTTCCTGTTCCTCCAGGATGCCTTCCACCTCCTCACGGCCCAGCATCTTCAGCATGCCTGCCACCTTCTCGCGCGAACACGTGCACTCGAAGCGGGGTTTCTTCTGGTCGTAGCCGCGGATGTCCGTCTCCCAGAAGAGGCGGCGCAGCACCTCTTCTGGGGGCAGTGTCAGCATCTCCTCGCGGGTCAGCGTGTCGGCCAGTGCCTGCACCTGCTCCCACAGCATCCGGCCCTCGTCGTCGGTGGCCAGCTGGTCGGACGTGCCCGGCATCACCTGCAGCAGCAGCCCGAAGGCGCTCTGCTCGTTGGCGCCCAGCCACAGCCGCGACGGCAGCTGCTCCGACAGGCTCATGTAGTTTTCCAGCACCTCGGCCACCGTGTCCCCCTCGAAGGGGATGATGCCCTGGTAGGGGTTGTCCAGCCCCTTGGCCGCGTCCGCACTATTGCCGGCCGGCAGCAGCGTCACTGCGAAGCGGCCGTTGCCGTCCGGGTTCACCAGGTCGCCGAACGAGGCATCGTGCGGGATGGCCATGCCGTCCTGCAGCTTCACCGTGGCGCGGAAGCGCCCGTCGGCCTGGCATTCCGCCACGAAGAGCCGCGCCGGCCCGGTGCCCTGGATCTGCAGCAACAGGCTGCCGTCGAACTTCAGCGACGAGGCCAGCAGCAGCCCGGCCGCTGTCAGCTCACCCAGCCGCTCGCGCACTGTCGGCGGCACGTCACGCTCGCCATAGCGCTGGTGATGGGTCACGATGGGCAGCCAGCTCTTGTCCAGCCGCACCACCTGGCCGCGCACCCGTCCGTTGAATCCGAAGCGAATCAGGGAATCCATTCTGTCAGTTCTCTGTTGTAGCGCGCCGCATGCGCCCGATAGGTTGCGGCCGATTTCGCCAGTCCGGCGATCTCCTCGGCCGTCAGGGGGCGCACCGCCTTGGCCGGTGCACCGAGGATCAGCCAGCCGTCCTCGAACTGCTTGCCCTCCGTCACCAGTGCGCCCGCGCCCACCAGACAGTTGCGGCCGATGCGCGCATGATTCAAGACCACCGCCTGAATCCCCACCAGACTGTTGTCCCCGATCGTACAGCCGTGCAGCATGGCCTGGTGGCCTACCGTGACGTGCTTGCCCAGCACGAGCGGTGCGCCCGGGTCCACGTGCAGCACCGCATTTTCCTGCACGTTGCTGCCCTCGCCGAGGGTGATCGACTCGTTGTCGCCACGCAGCACCGCGCCGAACCAGATGCTGGCGCCGGCTTCCAGCCGCACGTCACCGATCAGCGAGGCCGAGGGGGCCACCCAGGTGTCGGGAGCCAGGGTGGGGTGCTTGGCGCCTAAGGTGTAGAGGGGCATGGGGGTCTCCTTGAAATGGCTGTCGAGGGGACAGTGTAGAGTCGGTCCAGGGTGATGATCGCAGGTCGGCTGTTGTGGTCGTCCAACCGTCAAAAGGTGTCCGCGTGCAACAATCTGTCTCATGCCTGCCCGATCACTCCAACATCGACCTCCACAGCCACTCCACCCGTTCCGACGGCACGCTCTCGCCCACCGCGCTGGTGCAGCGTGCCCGCGCCAATGGAGTGGACATGCTGGGGCTGACCGACCATGACGTGCTGGACGGCCTGCCCGAGGCGCAGGCAGCGGCGCAGACCGAGGATTTGCCTACCATTTCCCTGTCCGAATCACGCCCGCGTCCGTCGTCATCTTTCATTGCCGCTCGGGCCAGCGCACCCGCATGAACGCCTCGAAGCTGGAAGCTCCCTGTGGCGGCTCTGGCGCTGAGGTCAAGGCCTATATCTATTATCCCCGAAGGCAGCCTGGATGCCTGGAAATCGGCGGGCCTGCCGGCTCTTCCAGAGCGGCAAGCTTTTTCATGGCGGGAAGGCAAAGGCGGGGCGAGTGGCAGGAGAAGAGGGGGCATGACACACACGAATCCCCGTATGTGCCATCTCCCGGTTCAGCCAGCCATCAGGACGGGTCGCGGCTGTAGACCAGCACACTGTAAGGCGCAATCGTCACTTCCGCGCTGGCCGGCAGGCCATCATGGGCCTCATCCGTGGCTGTGATATGCGCGCTGAGGGTGTTCTGGAAGTCATCGCTGTAGATCGACGCATCGGAATTGAAACGCAGCTTCCATTCGCCGCTCTGCGGCATGCCGATGCGATAACCTTCCTTCGCCTCGTAGCCGCAATTGGCGATCACCATCACATCATCCCCGTCACCGTGCTGGTCCCAGCGCTGGAACGCGATCAGGTTCTGCTGATCATTCACATGCGTGACGGCCACATGCTGTCCACACAGTCCACGACTGACGCCACCCCGGTTCAGCCGCAGGTGGATCAGGTCACGATACATGCGGGCCACGCCGTGATACTCCTCGTTCATGTGCCAGTCGAGCGGCACATTGTCACGGAACCATTCGCCCTGCAGGAATTCCTGTCCCTGAAAGATCATCGGGATGCCGGGCGCGGTGAACAGCAGCCCGGCCGCCAGCGTCGAACGCTTCTGGGCATGCCAGCCCGTCGGATCATCGTTGTTGATCTCTTGCGGCACGCGCGCCTTGCCATTGGCCACCTCATCGTGAGACTCGCTGTAGATCACGCGATTGCAGGCATCTTCCTCATAGCGGTAGGTGATGGCCGTCTTCACCGCCTCCATCGAGCGGCCTGCATCATCAGCATGGATCACCATCTCGCGGATCGGATGCACGAACTGCGCATCCCACTGCGAGTGGAAGCCTGCACCGCCCCGGTCCGTGTCGGCGGTGATGGCCGGATTGCTGTGCAGATCCTCGGCGATCAGGATCCGACCCGGAAAACGCTTGCGCACGGCCTGGTTCACGTACTGCATCAGGCTCCAGCCTTCCGGAATCGTCTCGCCGCCATCCCCGTTCACGCTGTGGATGTAGAGGGTCATGTCCCAGCGCAAGCCATCGACGTGGTAGTCCTCGAGCCACATCATCGCGTTGTCGTGGATGAACTGGCGAACCTCGCCGCGGCCGTAGTCCGGGCGGGTGTCCCCCCAGGGCGTCTTCGAGCGGTGGTCGTTGTAGAAGTAGATGCCGCCCTTGTCGTTTTCCTGCCAGCCATCGAACTGCCACAGGTCGAGATCGCTCGGGCCGAAGTGGTTGTAGACCACATCCAGGATGACCGCGATGCCGCGCTTGTGCGCCTCCCGGACGAGCTGCTTGAAGCCGTCCGGCCCGCCATAGGCACTTTCCACCGCGAAGATGTGGGCGGGGTTGTAGCCCCAGGAGTAATCCCCGGCGAACTCGGCGATCGGCATGATCTGGATGGCATTGACCCCGAGTTTCACCAGATGATCCAGCCGCTGCAGCATGGTCTCGAATCCGCCCGGCCTGCCTTCCTCTTCCACATGGAAAGAGCCGATATGCAGCTCATAGATCACAAGCTCGTTGTGTGAACTGACCTGGAAGTCATCGCCCTGCCAGTCGAAAGCGGCCGGATCGTAGATCACGCCGTGACCGACCGAATTTGTCACCTGACGGGCATACGGGTCGATCCGTTCCAGCACGGTATCGCCATGGCGGAGCACGAACTTGTATTCCTGACCGGCCTTGGCCCCCTTGACTTCGCCATACCAGTAGCCGTTGCCCTCATGAACGAGTGGGTGTTCGGTCTTCGACCAGTCATTGAAATCTCCCGTCACCCAGACCTGATCCGCATGCGGCGCCCAGACGCGGAAGAAAACGCCCCCCTTACAGGGCAGTGCGCCCATGCCGGCATGATGTTTCCGGTTTCGATTGGAAGAATCGGTCATTCGGTGGCTCTCTCGACAGGTTGTGATGGGACAACTCGACAAAATAACAAAGATCCGGCCGGCTATTTTGGTTACACGTGAAGCTTAAAATGTCTTTACATTTGTTCATTTTCCAGCATCTTTATCCATCATCACCCATTTCCGGGGAAAGAAGCGAGCCTCGGTGAGACCAGGCCCCCTGCATGAGATGGCGACAGACCGGGATCGGGGAGGGGTTGTCAGCTTTTGCTTTCAGTGCACGTGTACTTAGTTATTCATGGCCAGGTGGGCACAGTTGCAGTCGGCTGTCTTAGGTGAGGAACAGGTTCATGCTGGACGGCCTCTGATTCGGAAGAATTGGAGTTTGACTGATTTTCATTTTTCGAAATTAGTCAAGAAGTTGTGCGATGCTGTTGTATAGGCGTAATTATGGGTCTATGCAACAATCCGTCTCATGCCCGCCGGTCACCCCAACATCGACCTCCACAGCCACTCCACCCGTTCCGACGGCACGCTCTCGCCCAAGGCGCTGGTGCAGCGTGCCCGTGCCAACGGGGTGGACATGCTGGCGCTGACCGACCATGACGTGCTGGATGGCCTGCCCGAGGCACAGGCAGCGGCCCAGGCCGAGGGGTTGGTGCTGATTCCGGGCGTGGAGGTGTCGATCACCTGGGCGGGCGAGACCATCCATATCGTGGGCCTGCGGGTGGATCCGCAGGACGCGACGCTGCTGGCCGGGCTGGATGCCAACCGGGCGGGGCGCACCGAGCGGGCGCGCGAGATGGCGGCCGAGCTGGAACGCCGCGGGGTGCCCGATGCCTGGGAAGGGGCGCTGAAGTACGTGGGCAACCCGGCGCTGATCTCGCGCAGCCATTTCGGCCGCCATCTAGTGGCGCTGGGGCTGTGCGCCAGCCAGCGCGAGGTGTTCGACCACTGGCTGGTGCCTGGCAAGCCCGGCTATGTGCCGCAGCGCTGGGTCAGCCTGGATGAGGCGGTGGGCTGGATCCGGGGCGCGGGCGGGGTGGCGGTGCTGGCGCATCCGGCCCGCTACCGGCTGGACGAGACGCGGCTGTGGGCGCTGGCCGAGCACTTCAAGGCAGCTGGAGGGCAGGGCATCGAGGTGGTCTCGGGTGGCCATGCGCCCGCCGACATGCAGCGCTTCGCGGGCTGGGCACGTCGGCTGGGGCTGGCCGCGTCACGTGCCTCGGACTTTCACGATCCTGTCGAGAGCCGCTTCGACGTGGGCCAGATGCCGCCGCTGCCGCCCGATCTCACCCCAATCTGGGACGGCTGGCCGGAGCTGGCGGATATCCACGCCTGAGCGTTCGGATTCGTGTGTCCTGTCCGCGTTCCGGTTGCCTCCGGACAGTGCCCCGTGAACGCGCAGGCACGGCATGGCATCGCGCCGGCCGCAATCTGTTGCAAAATGGCCCTGTCAGGGAGGTGCTTTCGCAGCGCCTCGTTCCGTCAGAGGATCATCCCGGCCGGCCGTGTGCATGGCCACCTGTGTCCGGGTCGCCATCGGGGGCCCGAACGGATGGAACACATCATCCATGATCTGCAAAGAGGCCCCACATGAAACGCATCGAGATCCATCCCGTCAATCCGCAGCCCCGTCTCATCCATCAGGTGGCCGAGCAGTTCCAGACCGGCGCGCTGGTGGCGCTGCCCACCGATGCCAGCTATGTGCTGGCCTGCCACCTGGAAGACCGCACGGCCGTTGACCGCATGCGCCAGCTGCGCGGCATCGACGAGAAGCACCTGCTGACGCTGCTGTGTCGCGACCTGTCTGAGCTGTCGCAGTATGCGCAGGTGGACAACCGCCAGTTCCGCTTCCTGAAGGAGTGGACGCCGGGTGCCTATACCTTCATCCTGCCCGCCACGCGCGAGGTGCCGCGCCGGCTGATGCACCCGTCGCGCAAGACGGTGGGCCTGCGGGTGCCGGAGGCGCCCATCGTGCAGGCGCTGCTGGCCGAGCTGGGCGTGCCGCTCTTGTGTGCCTCGCTGATCCTGCCGGGCGACGAGGATCCGCTGTCCGACCCGGATGACATCCAGGACCGCATCGGCAAGCGCATCGACCTGCTGGTCGACGGTGGTGCCGGACAGCTGGAGGCCACCAGCGTCATCGACGTGACCGGCGACGAACCTGTCATCCAGCGCGTGGGCATGGGGCCGGTGGAGGCGATGCTGCGCTGAAGCAGATACATGGAGGCCGATGACACGCTCTAGAATGCAGGCATTCCGTTCCCGCATCCATTTGCCTCACTATGTCATCTGCCAAGTCCTCCCTGCCGCGCGTGCTCACCGGCATCACCACCACCGGCAGCCCGCACCTGGGCAACTATGCAGGCGCCATTCGTCCGGCCATCGCCGCCAGCCGAAGCGGTGATGCCGACAGTTTCTACTTTCTGGCCGACCTGCACGGGCTGATCAAGTGTCCCGATCCGGCCCGCATCCAGCGCTCCACGCTGGAGATTGCCGCCTGCTGGCTGGCGGCAGGGCTCGATCCGGAGCGCGTCACTTTCTACCGTCAGTCCGACATTCCCGAGATCCCGCAGCTGTGCTGGTACCTGACCTGCGTGACCTCCAAGGGGCTCCTGAACCGTGCGCATGCCTACAAGGCGGCCAACGACAGGAACCGCGAAGCCGGTCTGGACCTGGATGCCGACGTGACGACCGGGCTCTACATGTACCCGGTGTTGATGGCAGCCGACATCCTGGCCTTCAGTGCCAACCGGGTGCCGGTGGGGCTGGACCAGGTGCAGCACCTGGAGATCGCCCGGGACGTGGCCCAGCGCTTCAATCATCTGTACGGTGAGGTGCTGACGCTGCCGCAGGTGCAGATCGACGAGCAGGTGGGCACGCTGCCGGGCCTGGACGGCCGCAAGATGAGCAAGAGCTACGACAACACCATCCCGCTCTTCATCGAGCGCCGGCAGTTGCAGCGGCTCATCATGAGCATCGTCACCGATTCACGCCAGCCGGGCGAGCCCAAGGACACCGAAGGCTCGGCGCTCTTCCAGCTCTACCAGGCCTTCGCCACGCCGCAGGAGACGGCGGCCTTTGCCCAGGCCTTTGCCGACGGCATCGGCTGGGGCGACGCCAAGCAGCAGCTCTTCGAGATGCTGGACCGGATGCTCACGCCCATGCGTGAGCGCTACGAGGCGCTGGTGGCCGATCCGGCCGGCATCGAGAAGGTGCTGGAGGCCGGTGCCGAGAAGGCGCGGGCGGTGTGCGTGCCGCTGGTGAAGGCGGTGCGCAAGGCGATGGGCATCCGCTCGCTGGTGGGGGCGCGGGTTGCAGGTGGTCCGCAGGTCATCGGGGGAGCCTCGACAGGAGGTACTGCCCAGGCAGGAGGGGGCGGTGCTGGCCAGCCGGCTGTGGGCCGTTCTGTCCGCCCCATCCTCAAGCAGTACCGCGAGAAGGATGGCCTCTTCTACTTCAAGCTGCAGGTGGGCGATGCCGAGCCGCTTCTGCAGAGCCTGGGCTTTGCTGATCCGAAGGCGTGTGGTGCCTGCATCAGCAGCCTGAAGGCCGACCCGCAGGGCTGGGCCGCACAGCAGTCGTACCTCCAACCCGTGCCGGCCGACCGTCAGCCGGCCGTGGTGGCTGCCCTCCAGCAGCTGGCTGAGGGCTGATTCCTACCTGACTGACGTAATCCCGCGTGACGCGGATCACACCACGCCGGTCAGCTCGCGTTTCTTCAGGTACTCGGACAGCTTCTGCGGGGGCAGGGCTGCGCTGATGAAGTGACCCTGCATCATGCGGCAGCCCAGCTCGCGCAGAGCGTTCATTTCCTGGGCGGTTTCCACGCCCTCGGCGATCACCTGCAGCTTCAGCTTCTCGGCCAGCGTCATGATGGCCTGCATGATGGCAGCGTTGCCCCGGTCGTCGGGCAGGCCGTGGATGAAGCCCTGGTCGATCTTCAGGCCGCTGACCGGCAGGTTGCGCAGGTAGGACAGCGACGCATAGCCGGTGCCGAAGTTGTCGATCATCACCTGCACGCCCAGCTTGCGCAACGCCGTCATCTGGGCGATGGTGCGGCTGGAAGCCTCGATCAGCGTGTTCTCGGTCAGCTCCAGGCGCAGCATTTCGGGGCGCACTTGATATTCGTCCAGCATGCCCTTGAGCTGTGTCAGGAAGCGATCCTCGTTGATCTGGTTGGGCGAGATATTCACTGACACCACCAGATTGCCGTAGCGATGCAGGTCCAGCTTCTGGCGGTCCTGCAGCGCGCGGCGGATCGTCCAGCTGGCCAGCTGCTTCATGGCGTTGCTCTGCTCGGCACTGGGCAGGAACTGGTCGGGCAGCAGCAGCCCCAGGGTGGGATGGCGCCAGCGGATCAGGCCCTCCATGCCCACCACCTGCAGGTCGAAGCTGGAGATGACGGGCTGGTAGTGCAGCTCCACCTCACCGCGCTCGATGGCCAGCGGGAACTCGCTGCTCAGCTGCACCTGTGCCACCTTCGCCGACTTCAGGTCGGGGCTGAAGAAGCGCACATCGTTGCGGCCTTCGGATTTCACCGTGTACATCGCGGCGTCGGCGCGCTTGATCAGCGTCGCGGCATCGGTCCCGTGCTGCGGCGAGAGCGCCACGCCGATACTGGCCGACAGGAAGTGGGCGCGTTCCTGCAGGATGAAGGGGCGCTCGGCAGCAGCCAGCACCTGGCGGGCGATGTGTTCCACCTTCTTCGCGTCGTTCTGGTTGAGCAGCACCAGAATGAACTCGTCACCGCCCACGCGGCTGGCGATGTTGCCAGGGCCGATGGTGTCCTTGAAGCGGCGCGCCATCTCCACCAGCACCTGGTCACCGGCCTGGTGGCCCAGCGTGTCGTTGATGGCCTTGTAGCGGTCCAGGTCGATGTAGAGCACGGCCAGCGGCTGCTTGTGTTCCAGCTGCTTTTCCAGTCGCTCGGACAGGTACTTGCGGTTGGGCAGGCCGGTCAGCGCATCGTGCTGCGACTGGCGGCGCAGCTGCGCTTCCAGGCGTTGCCGCTCCATGTACTGCGATAGCAGCCGCGACAGCATGCCGACCAGGTCCACGACCAGCGAGTTGCCTTCGAAGCTCTGCGGGGTGAAGAAGAGCAGGACGGACAGCACCTTGCCCTTGTCCATGACAGGGGCGAGCAGGGCGGCCTTCAGGTCCAGCTGCTCCATCTGGTAGCGGGCATAGAACTCGGCGCTGTTGCCGTCCTTGCGGTGCAGCCACAGCAGGGTGCCCTCGCGAAGCACCATGGCTTCGGGCGAGTTCGCCAGCAGCAGCATCTCCTTACCCAGGGCCGACAGCATTTCCTGGACGGACGGGGTGCCGCATTTCTCCTCGATGGTGACCCGCGAGCTTTCCGGGACCGGGCGCATGTGCAGGCCACCCGCCCAGTTCAGCGTCCGGCAGACCAGGGTGATCACCTCGCGCAGTACGACCGATTCGTCCTGCCCCTGAGCATCGAGCTCCTGCAGCAGCTTGACGATGTCGGATTCCAGTCGCAGCAGCAGGTTCTGGTGGTTCTCGCGCGTCACGTCGCGGCCCACACCCCGGTAGTACAGCAGCTGTCCAGTCTTCTCGTCGATGATCGGGCGTCCCGAGAGCGACAGCGTGAGCAGGCGGCCCTTGGTGAGGATGCCGAACTCGAAGTCACGGATGCGCTCTCCCCGCTGCAGGGTGGCATGCAGCAGCTTCCAGCCGGCCTGCGGGTCCTGCAGGAGCATCTCGCGCGCCTGTTGCAGGTGCTCTGGCAGGATCCGTGCGTCCTGCTCCGGTGTCTTGTCGTTCCGCCGCCGCGCGGGAGGATTGCTGTTGGCAGCACGCGCGTCATTGGCGAGTTTCTGGGCCAGCTGTGTCTCGCCGGCCCAGGGAATGTTCACCGTCGTCAGGTCCCAGAAGCAGTGGCCCGTGATGGCATCGGACCAGTCACGCAGCAGGTCCGGAATCTGCTTCGAGATCTCGCGGATCCGGAAATCGGGTTCCAGCTCCCAGTCCCAGTCGGCGCTCAGCTCGGTCAGCGTCAGGTACTTGGCCTTCTCGTCGGCCAGCTGGTCGGCGGCGGCCTTGCTGTCGGTGATGTCCTGCGCAACGCCAGCGATGCGTGCCAGCTGGCCGTCCTCTCCCAGCTCGGGCGTGCCCACCCAGCGCACCCAGATGGGCGTGGCCCCGTCCTTCACGTACCGGAACACCAGGTCGATGCGTTCCTGCCTGGCGCTCTGGCGACGGTGCTCGTTCTTGAACTTTTCCTGGTCCTCGGGATGCACGCAGATGAAGAACGCCTGCTGTGAGACCGAACCGTGTTCCTTTTCCAGGCCGAACACGTTGTAGCAGCCTCCGCTCATGTGGATCATCTTCGTCTTCTGATCCCACACCCATGAGCCCACGTGCGCCAGTCCCTCGGCCAGACCGTACTGGGCCTGCAGCTCCTGCAGCCGGCGGTTGACCGCACGTTCGGCCCGCAGGTCCTCGGAGGTGTTCAGCAGGCTGTAGGCAAACACCGTGAGCGCGAACAGCGCCACCGGCGCCAGGTACATCATGTAGGTGCGCATCCATTCCGGGTACAGCTCACCCCCCAGGATGATCACCAGCGCCACGGCACTGGGCAGGATGAAGACGAGCAGCCGCCGGCGCAGGCGGCGCAGGTTTGCATAGAATCGTTGCAATGCGGGTGCTGCCACGTCAACGGCCTCCGCCCAGGGGGGCCGGCGCCCGTGCCAGCCGTTGGCTGGCCATGACGAGGCCAGCCCGGTTTTCCGGAATCATGCTGATGAACAACGAAGCGAGAAACGATGCGGGGGCCGGTCCGGATGCGGACGGCCCCAGTGACTGGGTGCGGCGCTGGCTGCCCGAGGCGAGCGGGGCGGGCCGGGTGCTGGACTTTGCCTGCGGGCGGGGGCGGCACGCCCGGCTGGCGGCAGAACGGGGGCATCCGGTGCTGGCGCTGGACCGCGATCCGGCCTGTCTGGCGCTGAACCGGGTGCCGGGCATCGAGGCGCGCGTGGCCGACCTGGAGGCCGATGCCTGGGACTGGGGCTCGGAGCGCTTTGCGGTCATTGTCATCACCAGGTATCTGTTTCGTCCGAGACTTGATCTGTTGCTGGGGCGGCTGGCCGACGGCGGATGCCTGATCTACGAGACCTTTGCCCAGGGGCATGGCCGCTATGGTAGGCCGTCGAGACCCGGGCACCTGCTGCAGCCCGACGAATTGTTTGCCGCGGCCCGACGGGCGGCCTTGCGTGTCTGCGCCTTCGAGCAGGGAAGTGTCAGCCAGCCGCGACAGGCCATCGTGCAGCGGATGGTGGCCTGGCGCAGCAACCAGCCTCAGTCGCTGCGCTAGAATGGGCGGCACCGCAGCCGGGTGGGCCACTTCCGTCCTGCCTGCCCGGCACTGATGCCACACCATCGGGAGATGCCATCATGAAGATCCAAGGCAGTCTGGTCGCGGTCGTTTCGCCGATGAAGGCGGATGGCTCACTGGATTTCGACGCATATCGCAACCTGCTCGACTGGCACATCGAGTCCGGGACCAGCGCCATCGTGGCGGTGGGCACCACCGGAGAATCGCCTACTGTCAGTGTCGAGGAGCACGCTCAGCTCATCCGGGTCGCCGCCGAGCATTGCCGCGGCCGCGTCCCGGTCATCGCCGGTACCGGCGCCAATTCCACGCGCGAGGCCATCGAGCTCACCCGCCACGCCTTCGAGGTGGGGGTGGATGCCACGCTGCAGGTGGCCCCCTATTACAACAAGCCCTCGCAGGAGGGCCTGTTCCGCCACTTCACCACGGTGGCCCAGGAAGGCGGCCTGCCCGTCATCCTGTACAACGTGCCCGGCCGTACCATGGCCGATATCTCCAATGCCACCGTGCTGCGCCTGGCGGACAACCCCAACATCATCGGGCTGAAGGACGCCACCGGTGACATCGGCCGGGGTGCATCGCTGCTGGCCCGCCTGCCCGAGCGCTTTGCCGTCTACAGCGGCAATGACGATTCCGCGCTGGCGCTCATGGCCATGGGCGCCGACGGCGTTATCTCGGTCACGGCCAACGTGGCCCCGAAGCCGATGGCTGAAATGTACGCCGCCGCCCTGGCGGGCGACTTCGCCAAGGCGCGCACCATCAACCGCAAGCTCATCACGCTGCACGAGCGGCTGTTCTCGGAACCGAACCCGGTACCGGTCAAGTGGGCGCTGGCCCGCATGGGCCGCATTGCCAGTCCGACGGTCCGTCTGCCGCTGTCGCCGCTCACGCCTGCCGGCCAGGCCAGCGTGCTCGATGCCCTGAAAACCTCGGGAGTCCTCGTCTGATGTCCGATTCCGTGTGCCGCCCGTCGCGGGCCGCCTGGCCAGCCCTGCTGGTGCCTTTCCTGCTGCTGGGCGGTTGCTCCGTCCTGCGTGACTCGCTCGACGCTGACAACGTCGAGTACCGCAATGCCCGGCGCGGGCCCGGCCTGGATGTGCCGCCCGATCTGGTGGCGCCCAAGGCCGACAGCCGCTACACGCTGCCGGGCACCGAGGAAAGCCAGAGCCTGTCCGATTTCAACCGGCAACGCGAGGATGCGCGTGCCAACGGCGACGGGGTGCCCAGCGCCGGCAACGTGCTGCCCGAGCGTGTCGAGGCCCGCATCCATCGTGATGGCCCCACACGCTGGATCTCCGTCAAGGCGCCGCCCGAGAAGGTCTGGCCCATCCTGCTGGACTTCTGGGCCGTGCAGGGATTCAACCTGGAAGTCTCCCAGCCGCGGCTGGGCCTGATGGAGACCGACTGGGCCGAGCGTTACCAGCGGGTCGAGACCGATGGTGTGCGCGGCATCCTGTCACGCAAGACCGGAGCCGTCTACGCCACTGGCGACCGCGACAAGTACCGCACTCGGCTGGAGCGCACCGACGGGGGTGATACCGAGATCTACCTGACCTACTACGGCCGCGAGGAGCAGCTGCGCGGCTCGAACAAGGACCAGTCGATCTGGGTGCCCAACAACGAGAACCGTACCGAGCTGGAGGTGGAATACCTGCGGCGGATGCTGGCGCGGCTGGACAGCGCCTTCGCCCACGGGCAGCTGGGCAGCACTGCACAGGCCGATGCGGCCGCGGGCGTAGCCAATGGCCGGACCGCTGCTGCGCCGGGTGACGCGGAGGCCGCGGCGCCTGCCGATGGCGGCCAGCCGCAGGCGAAGCCCCGCGCACGCATCGTCGCCCAGGAAGGCCAGCCCAGCCACCTGGTGCTGTCCGAAGACTTCGATCGCAGCTGGCGTTCGGTGGGCGTGGTGCTGGACCGGCTCGATTTCAGCATCGAGGACCGCAACCGCGAGCAGGGGGTCTACAACATCGTCTATGTGGACCCGCAGCGCCGTGACAAGACACAAGGCACGTGGTCGCGCATCTTCTCGGGTGAACGCAAGGACCTTACCGGCCAGCACTACCAGCTGCTGGTGCGGGGCGAGGGTGGAGAGACCTCCGTCAGTGTGCTGCTGGCTGATGGAAAGCAGCCTTTCCGCGAGGAAGACCGCCGCGTGGCGGATGAGATCATCCGCATCCTGAACGAGAATCTGCGCTGAGATCGAGGATGGCCCCCCAAGGGGCCTCCAAAGATTCTGCCTGCAAGAAAATTGCCCCGGTGGCTTGGCCATCGGGGCGATTTTCTTGGGACGCCAGAGAAGGCGTCCGAAGGATGCATCCTGTCAGATTCAGCGGACCTGAAGGATGTTCAGGCCTGCACGGCGGGATCAGATCACTTCGATTCCTGCTTGGCAGCGTCCTTGGCGCCCTGCACCGCCTTGGCTGCGGTGTCCTTGGCAGCATCCATCTGCTGGGTGGCCGTTTCCTTGGCGTTGTCCATCTGCTGCTTGGCATTGTCCATGGCGGCACCGGCCGAATCCTTGGCGGCATCCATGCCCTTGGAGGCGGCATCCTTGGCGGAATCCACAGCCTGCGAGGCGTTCTGCTTGGCGTCGTCCAGGGCCTTCTGAGCGGCTTCGGCGGCAGGGTCCTGCTGCTTTTCGCAGGCGACCAAGGCCAGGGCGAGCAGCGGGGCGGCAAAGATCAGTTTACGCATGGTTCTCTTTCTCTCTCGATAAGGGGAGTGGACAGGCCCGGCCGGCCGGGCCGGCGAGGGTATGCAGCCAGAGGAAGGCGAATGAGGGAAGGGTTTTTCCGAGATCATTCGCCATTGCCATATGTCAAGTTGGCTACTAATACTAGCACCCTGGCTGCGGCGCTTTATGCTGGCCATGTTGTGGGCGGGGAGATGATAGTAAATGGTTGTACCTTCTGATACGTGCCGTCATGCAAGTCGCCTGTCTGTAAGATGGCGATACATGGAGGGCGTCGGCTGGTCGGGCAGGCAGCTGGTGTGGTTTGGCGCGGGGGCATGACCAGATCTTCGGGAGCAGAACTAGAGCGTCCACGGGTCCATGTTCGGGAGCAAGAGCTTGGTGCCGTGGATCCAGTTCGCCCAGGGCGAGCCGATAGCAGAGCTTAGGCGTGGTGGGTATAAACCCTGAAGGCCGGTCCGCGTTCCGGATCGGGGCGGTCGGGCATGGCGGCTTCAGGGTTCCAGCGGATGGTCACCCACTGCCAGGTGAAGGGCGAGCCGAAGCACTCCA
>ERZ772968.340-NODE-340-length-23787-cov-5.257585_pt1 | contig 23787 bp, 20 predicted proteins | sample MGYA00580674_ERZ772968 | MGnify/ENA primary metagenome ERZ772968 (study PRJEB29015, sample SAMEA2737940) | human oral metagenome | biome: human oral; feature: human-associated habitat; material: dental | place: China | collected 2138 ...
CCTTCACGATAAACATGAAAGTTGCAGAATCAGTTATGTTTTATTTTGGTCTTCATAAGATTACAGACGACAGAAAACGCCAGAGTCTTATTACCTAAGCGTAAGACCCTGCGGCAAGCACATCGCGCGCCTGCGCAACATCCTGATTAATCTGTTCGATCAAAGCATCAATGCCATGGTACGCAACCATAGGGCGCAGGTGCTTCACAAATTCCACGACCACATGCTGCCCATAAAGGTCAAAGTCCTCAACACGTTCTTGAGGACGGTTAATAACATGCGCCTCAACCTGACGGTTTTCAATGCCGTCGAAGGTTGGGTTTGTACCCACGGATATAGCCGCCGGATGCTTTTCACCAGATTCATCGGTCAACCATCCGGCATACACACCATCAACCGGGATAAAGCCGCGCGCCTCCAGCTCCAAATTTGCTGTAGGGAACCCCAATTCACGCCCACGCGCTAAGCCGTGCACGACTTCCCCGTACATCAGGTGCGGACGACCAAGCAGCCGAGCCGCACCTTCCATGTCCCCCGCGTTCAAATATTCGCGAATGCGGGTTGAAGAGCATCGGGTTTTTTCATCGGCCATCAAATCATCAACCACGATGACCTCAAACCCGTATTTCTTCCCCAGTTCGCGCATTGTGTTTAAATCGCCCGAATTCTTGTGCCCAAAACGCACATCATCGCCGATCACAACATAACGTGCACGCAGGGCATCAACAAAGACGGACTTCACAAATTCCTCGGGGCTCTGCTTCGCAAACTCTAGGTCGTAATGCAGCAGTAGGTAGTTCTGCAGGCCAAGCTGGCACATGAAATAACGTCTTGACCCCTGACCCATAATTTCCTGATGCTTCAGTTCAGGATGATGCACCTGCATAGGGTGCGGATCAAACGAAACAGCAACCGAAACGAGCCCGTGCTCATTCGCTACCTCGACAACACGTGAAATAACGCGAGCGTGACCAATATGCACGCCATCAAAATTGCCGATAGTCACTACGGACGGACCGAAATCCGCCGGAATATCGCTCAACTCGGTATAGAGGGTCACGGGCTCTCCTGGTAAGAAATAATGTACCTATACATCCTAAACCAGTCTGAAGACGTATGTAGAATTACCACCCCGATAAACCTGAAGGATTTTCGAGACCCAACGCTAACGAGAGGATTTCCCCTGTTGCGAAGCTTGAAGCATATCCTGCCGAATCTTATTGGACTTATTAATCCAGGCGTACCAAATCAACAGGCATGGAGGAATGACCAGCTCAGTCACCATCAGCACGATCAGCGACCAATGCGGGGTACCGTGGGTAGCCCACGAAATAATACGTCCCACGCCGCCTAAGAAAACCACCAAACAGGATATCACCAGCATATTGACCCACTTGAACTTCACTGCGATAACGAGGAATGAGAGCCCCAAACCGAAGTATATTGCGGCGAAAAACGCATAATTTGATTCCAGAGAAGCATTTGCCGCCAGAGCATCATTCTCTGGCACAGCACGGGCGCCTGAGAAGATCTGCCACCCCGCATAGAGCATAACCAAAGCACCGTAAAGTGCGGTCACAGCACGAAAAACCCCTTGGTTCTGAGGCTTGGCGACGTCCTCCACCGTACGCACGGCCGTCGTTTTCTGCGATCCTGCAGGGGCAGTATTTTTTGATCCGCGAGCAGATTTCTGAGCACTGGATTCAGATCCGATTTTCTGTGCAGGCTGTTGAGCCGACGCAGTGCGCGCTTTCTGCGGATACTCCGACTGCGCTGAAATCACCGGCTGCGGCTGAGTTACCGGTTCAGAGGTTGAAAGTGGTTTTTTCTCGGCCTTCTGCGAGTTCTTATCACGAGTCATAGTTCTCTCCTTTTAGTTTTCGCTATCCTCACCGAGAATTCTGCGACCTGTTCGTAGTGCGATGCGCTGTCCGGTACAGCCACCACAACCCCACCACCGGCAGTACCAAGGGGATATACCCATATCCCTGCCCGAAATGCGACCACACGGATGATAAAGGGAAAAACTGCGGAGCGGCATACGAGAAAACTCCTATGCCAAGGACGCCAAGAAGCTCCACTACGATGGTGATAACCGCAAGCTGCCTAGCACGTTCTCCACGCTTTGCTAAAGAAACAGCAGCAATAGCATAAATAATTGCGGAAAGAAGCGAAAGCAGAATCGCCAAGGGCGCCTCATCAAATTTACGAATCAGCTGATAACACGCGCGAGCGCCCGCCGACAATGTAAAAATCCCGTACACCACAGCGATAACTTTACCCGGACCGGAGGCATGGCCAGCTGAGGAAACAGCATCGGATTTAGAATTGCCTTTTGTGGTGCGGGAACCCCAAGGGTTCAAAGTATTATTCACATCGTGTCCTTCCCAAGGTGTGTGCGCAGAAGGTGTCTCTAGATGCTTGCGTACTTGCTCTATAATTCAGGCTCTGTGCCCCAGCTATGTGGAGTAAAACCTGTGTCTAATAGTAATACCACAGCATATTCATTCGGTGAACCATCACGATGAGCACGGGCCCTGGAACCGCCAGTAGCAGAGTCGCCCATCGCGTACGCTCGCTGAGAGAATAGAAGAACGCGCCGGCGGGAATAAGCATGGCAGTAACGAGGTACCCGTAATACTCCAGCCAGTCACCACGAGGTCCCGGTCCCACAGCCTGCATGATGATCGATCCTACCAGATACACCACTAAAAACGCTTCAAGAACAAGCATCGGACCTTGTGAATAGTCATCGGGTTCATAACCACGGAAATACTGTACCAAAGAAGCCAGACACGATAACGTACCGAGTACCACTGTAATCCAGAACCACCAGTCCAAACCAGCGATCATAGCCGCTCCCCCGCTTCCCGCGAGAAGTCAATTCCTGCTTCAAATACGAGCACGGGTGCCGCGCATGGGGAACCCCGAAATTTTATATTCTCGATGAGGGCCACCAACGTTCCATCCGGCGCAAATGCGGCAGTTATCCCCTCGGTACTGGCATGCTGAGATTCCGGGCTTTGTGTGCCTAAGACAAGAACATCTGAGCCTTCCTCACTGACTGTAATGCGCCGACCAAATGAAATATCGGTCGCCTCTTGCGTCGAAAGCTGCCGAACGTTGAACAGACGACGTGCCGCCTCCTCAAGAGAAAGTACAGGTAAGTCTAGCGGCCCATCAGCGTTCTCGCGTTCCTTCATGAGTTCAGCTAAATCAAACGCCTCACGCTGATACACATTCCCTACACGTATACGGTTCAAAGCACTCAGATGGCCCCCAACGCCCAGGGCTTTACCCACATCACGAGCAAAAGCACGAATATAGGTTCCAGAAGAGCAGGAAACCGTAATATCTACCTCAACAACTGGTACACACACAGGAATATCAAGCCCCTCGGCAACAGTATATAGTCGAGTATCAAGTTTGCTATCGCGCACCTCATGAATAGCGGCCTCATGAATCGTGATCTTTCGGGCGGCAAGTTCAATATCCTCGCCGTCACGAACCCGAGCATAAGAACGCACGCCCTTAACCTTAATCGCCGAAACGGCGGAGGGAACCTGCATAATATCGCCCGTCAAAGATCGTACAGCGTTTTCAATCTTCTCCCGAGTCAGAGCCCTCACAGCCTCCGCGCGAGCAATCCCGGTGAGCTCTCCCTCAGCGTCCTCTGTCAGAGTTGCGACCCCTAGCACCAGGCGAGCCTCATAAGTTTTATCCTGACCAACTAAATACGTCAAAAGCTTTGTCGCTTTATTCAAGCCCAAGACCAATACACCTGTCGCCGCCGGATCAAGAGTACCTGCATGACCAACACGCCGCGTACCGGCAATCCAGCGGATCTTCGAGACTACATCATGGCTCGTCATGCCAGCGGGTTTATCCACCACCAGTAGACCTGACGGTCCACGTTCCCGAGCTTTCGCCACTGTATTAGTCTTCCTCTACTTCGGCCTGCTCAGGTTTCTTGTATGGGTCTGCCTCGCCCGCGTACTGGGCCTCTGCGGATGCGGCAGCAAGTTCAGCATCGCGCTCACGGGTTTTCTTTAAGAGGTCTTCGAGGTAGTAAGCGTTAACCGGTACTTCGTCTGGTACGAAGGTGAGGGTTGGCGTCAGACGCGCGGTAATATTTTTTCCCACCTCAGAGCGCAAAATGCCTTTAGCGGATTCCAACGCCTTTTTTGTGTTTTCTTGTTCTTCTTCAGAACCGTATACGGTGTAGTACAGGGTTGCGTGCTGCAGGTCATTCGTGACCCGGGCATCGGTAACCGTCACAAAACCGAGGCGGGGGTCTTTGACTCGGCGTTCAAGCGCCTGCGCCACAATCACCTTAATACGGTCGGCGAGACGGGCTGCACGTGCTGCATCAGCCATAGTTTTCTCCTTGTGGTCAAGTACAGATAGGGGAAGCGCCCGCCCCGCATCCCGCATCTTCCGGTACAAAACCGGAACGAAGCGAGATACGAGGAGCGGGCGCGTTTCTGCGGGTCTTAGACGCGCGGCTTCTCGCGCATCTCCCAGGTTTCGATGACGTCGCCTTCCTTGATGTCGTTGAAGGAACCGAGTCCAATACCGCACTCGAAGCCTTCACGTACTTCGGTAGCATCGTCCTTGAAACGACGCAACGACTCGATGGTGAGGTCTTCTGACACCACAACACCGTCACGTACCAGGCGTGCCTTGGAATTACGCTTGATAATGCCGTTCTTGACCATCGAACCTGCGATGTTACCCCACTTGGAGGAACGGAACACTTCGCGGATCTCCGCCGAGCCGAGTTCGACCTCTTCGTATTCGGGTTTGAGCATGCCCTTGACAGCCTGCTCAATTTCCTCAATCGCGCGGTAGATGACTGAGTAGAACTTCATCTCGACGCCCTCGCGGTCTGCAAGCTCAGAGACACGCTCTGCAGGACGAACGTTGAAGCCTATGATCACCGCGTTATCCACAGTTGCCAGGTTTACATCGTTCTGAGTAATAGCACCTACACCGCGGTGGATTACGCGCAGCTGAACTTCGTCGCCGCCCACATCAATCTTCATGAGCGACTCTTCCAGAGCTTCAACAGCACCGGAGACGTCACCCTTAATAATCAGGTTGAGGGTATCCATCTTGCCCTCAGCCACAGCGGCATCGAAGGATTCAAGGGTTACGCGCTTACGACGCTTCGCGAGCTGTGCGTTACGGTCTGCGGCCTCACGCTTCTCAGCAATCTGGCGTGCGGTGCGTTCTTCTTCGGTCGAGAGGAAGGTATCTCCCGCACGGGGCACGGTCGAAAGACCCAGAACCTGAACGGGACGGGACGGACCGGCTTCTTTCACTGCATGACCGTTCTCGTCGAACATTGCACGCACGCGACCGTGGGCCACACCGGCGACAATCGCATCGCCCACATGCAGAGTACCGGACTGCACCAAGACGGTGGAGACCGCACCGCGACCCTTATCCAGGTTCGCTTCAATGGCAACGCCACGAGCTTCCTTATTCGGGTTAGCGCGCAGTTCCAGAACGTCGGCAGTCAAGGTTACGGCTTCAAGCAGTTCGGTAATGTTCGTGCCATTCCGAGCCGAAACGTTCACGAACATGGTGTCTCCACCGTAATCTTCAGGTACCAGACCGTACTCGGTCAGCTGGCCCTTGACCTTATCGGGCGATGCGCCTTCCTTATCGATCTTGTTGATAGCCACGACGATCGGCACATCAGCCGCCTGAGCGTGGTTCAGGGCCTCAACGGTCTGCGGCATCACGCCGTCATCCGCAGCGACCACCAGAATGGCAACGTCGGTAACCTTCGCGCCGCGGGCACGCATAGCGGTAAACGCCTCGTGACCGGGGGTATCGATAAAGGTAATCGCACGGTCTTCACCTTCGACGGTAGTGTGTACCTGATACGCACCGATGTGCTGGGTAATGCCGCCAGCTTCACCCTCAATGACGTTGGTATTCCGAATAGCGTCCAGCAGTCGAGTTTTACCATGGTCAACGTGACCCATCACAGTCACAACCGGAGGACGCACTTCAAGAACGTCATCGCCTTCCGCCTCTGCTTCGGCTTCAAGGTCGATGTCAAAGGATTCCAAGAGCTCGCGTTCTTCGTCCTCGGGAGACACAATCTTTACGACGTACCCCAACTCGGCACCCAATAGCTCGAAGGTTTCTTCATCGAGCGACTGGGTCTGAGTAGCCATTTCGCCCAAGTGGAAGAGCACGGTAATTAGCGAAGCCGGGTTAGCGCCAATCTTCTCGGCAAAATCCATAATGGACGCGCCGCGACGCAGGCGAACCTCAGTCGAGCCATCGCCGCGAGGTACTACCACACCACCGGGTGCGGGCGCGTTCATCTGCTCGACTTCATTGCGGCGGGCTGCCTTCGACTTACGGTTCTTACGCTTGGAACCGCCACGGCCGAAAGCGCCCTGTGCATTTCCACGGCCACCGGGACCCGGACGCGAAGGACCGCGGTTATAGCCGCCTCCGCCACGGCGGTTACCGCCTCCGCCACCACCGCTGGGTGCACCGGGACCGGAACCGACGTTCGAGACTTTGGAGGGCATAATGGACGGGCTAGGACGGTTGCCGCCGCCGGAACGAGGCGTGTGCGAGCGCGACCCCGATGCGGAACGGGGACCGTTGCCCCCACCGCCGGGGCGAGGGGCGTTGTTGCCTGAACGCTGACCGCGGGGTGGACGAGGACCGCCAGAACGCTGTTCGCCGCGTTCGGGTCGTTTCATTCCCTGCTGTGAGGAGAAGGGGTTGTTACCCGGACGAGGACCAGGCTTCGGGCCCGGTTTTGGAGCCGACGCACCAGGTTTCGGTGCGGGCTTTGGAGCAGCAGGCTTCGGAGCCTCTGGGCGAGCCATTCCCTGCTGTGAGGAGAAGGGGTTGTTGCCCGGGCGAGGACCCGAAGAAGATTTAGCGGCGCCCTTGGCACCGGGCTTGGGAGCCGCAGATTTAGCTGCAGATTTAGCTGCAGGCTTTGCACCCGGTTTAGGGGCAGGTTTCGGTGCCGCAGGTTTAGCGGCAGATTTCGCGTCCGCCGACTTCTTTGGAGCGGCGGGCTTAGCACTAGCAGTTTTAGTAGCTGTGGAAGCTGCAGATTTCCCTGACGCTTTAGTTGGTTTTTCAGCTTTTTCAGGTGCCTGAGCGGGGGTGGGGAACGCTTCACGCAGTTTCTTAACCACGAGCGGGTTAAGGGTCGAGGATGCACCCTTTACGAATTCGCCTTGTTCGGCTAGTTTTGCAATAACTTCTTTTGACGTTACACCAAGTTCTTTAGCAATCTCGTGTACGCGAGGCTTAGCCAAATTTTCTCCTGTCCTGGCTCGCACCAGGACGGTGCGAACACTAATGATGTGTGTATGCGCGCACTAGGCTCTCGGTTACGCCTAACACACGCGTGGGCATAAATTTGCCGGGGTGTGAGCACAGATGGGTACTCATGTCGCGGCACTCATTAGATATCCATCAGTTTTCTGACTCGCTTTCGTAATCTTCAAGAAGTCGTCAAACTCGTTGACTTATAGGGATGTGAGTTTCACTCATAGCCCGTAGTTTCGGGCTTGCGCTGAGCGAAGTATTCGGTCAAAACCATAAGGTCTGCGCGAGCAATTGAAACTTTAAAGGCGCGGGCGAAAGCATTTTTACGAAAAGCCTGTTGCTGGCAGGATTCACGCATATGCAGCCACGCACCGCGACCGGGCAAGGTGCGGTGCACATCCGGAAGGATGCGCATCCGTTCTCCGTCGCCGCCGAAACGGATGATACGGAGCATATTTCGCGGATTATCGCGGAGGCGACAGCCAATACAGGTACGGAGAGGTTCACTCATTGCTCTCCCCTCTTCCCCATCAAAACTGTCACAGTCGTTTAGGCACGCCACTGGAGTGCACGCACCAAACGCACATCTTAAGTGTAGCCCCTCATCTGGGCCACGTCCGTATTCGGTTTCACGAATGCGGAAAGACCCTTTAGGGGCTACAGGGTACTCCTACTAGAATACCGGTTACTACTCATTTTCGTCTAAATCAAGGCTGCGGGCTACTCGCTCGGCTACCTCTTCTTCGGCACGAATCTGAGCATATTTTGACTCTGCCAAAATGTCGATACGCCAGCCGGTTAGTTTCGCGGCAAGGCGCGCGTTCTGGCCTTCCCGCCCGATTGCCAACGAAAGCTGCTCATCGGGGACAATCGCACGAGCAGAATATTCGCGGGGGTCCGCAATAATAACTTCGGTCACCTTAGCGGGCGAGAGCGCAGCCGTAATAAACTCCGCAGGATCCGTCGAGTAATCAACAATGTCGATCTTCTCGTCGTTAAGTTCAGCGGCAACAGCACGCACGCGAGCGCCCATATCACCGATGCAGGCACCCTTAGCGTTGATACTGGGGTTCGTTGCACTTACCGCTATCTTCGAGCGATGTCCTGCCTCGCGAGCAATGGAGTTAATCTTGACCGATCCGTCGGCGATCTCTGGAACCTCATGCTCAAATAGGCGAAGCACCAAGTTCGGATGCGACCGCGAGAGCACAATCGAAGGACCCTTCTGCCCACGGCGCGCCTCTAAGAGATATGCACGAATACGGGTTCCGTGGGGGTATTGTTCTCCGGGAACCTGCTCGTTCGCGGGGAGTACGGCCTCAATAGTTCCCAAATCGACTTGAACCATGCGGGGGTTATTCCCCTGCTGAATAACGCCGGATGCTAAGGTTCCTTCTCGGTCTTTAAATTCACCGAGTACGGATGCATCTTCGGCATCACGCAGACGCTGCGATAAAACCTGACGCACCGTTGCCGCAGCAATGCGCCCAAAGTTATTGGGCGTATCATCGAACTCATCGATTTTCTGGTTGTCATCATCAAGTTCCGGCGCAAGAATAGCGAAGTCGCCGGTAGTTCGGTCGATGACGGCTCGGGAGCCTTTAATGGCGCCGGGCTGCTTCATATAGGCAAGCACCAGAGCATTTTCAACCAGCGAGAACAGTTCCTCCAAAACGAGACCTCGTTGCTTTGCAAGTGCATGCAGAACGCCTAAGTCGATCGTCATATTGTTGTCCACGCTCTTCAGCCTTTCCCTGTAGCACGGCGCCGGGACGCTTTTTCTGCGCCCCGGCTCCCGAACGGTTTGCTTTATGTTTGTTGAGTGTGAAAAAACAAACAGAAAGCCTATTTTGTACCTATTCTACAGTCTCTTGAGTAGAATTGAAATCAATTTCAACATTAGCGTGCCCAATATTTTCCCAGGGCACAATCATAGCGTCATGGTACGTCTGCTTCTGCCCTTTCTTAGTCTGTTTCTTACGCCGAAGCACAGGGCCTTCGTCCGTAATCTCGTCAAGACGAGCCACGTATTCCGTGCCGTCTGTCTGGGTCACCGCCACAAGTCGGGTGCGAGCACGTTTCCAATGACGGCGCTCGGTGAGTTCTCGGGTAGCTCCAGGAGAGGAAACCTCCAACATGTAGGGGAAGAACTCATCGTGCTCATCAGCTTTGTCCAGAGCCTGTGAGATAGCCCCCGAGATTTCCGCAAGGCTGTCCAGAGAAAGAGAATCTGTCCGATCTTCCGTATAGTCCACGGTAATTTCTACCGTTCGGTTAGCCGCCGAACCGCTGATCTTAATCCTTTCAAGCACTAACGAAAACTCGCTGAGCACAGGTTTGATAGCTTCGTTTACCTCGTCCTCACGCAGGGAGCGTGTCCCGATTTTTGCCGGTACCGATTTTTCCGACCCTGCGGATTCGAAGGGACGAGTTACACCCTTGGCGGTTCGTGATGCGGCACGCCGGGAGCGAGCGTTGGGGGCGCCGTCTTTCTTACCGAACCGTTTAGGTTTATACGCCATATCTTCCTTCTCTTCTCGATTATCTTTTCGAGGATGATGAACACGTCTATGCCTGGGAATAGGACCTAAGAGCGGATCTCGGCGAGGATTTCGCGCGCTGCATCCGATACGGCAATATCGCGGGCCTCTCCGTTTCGCCGGTCTTTGAGTTCCAAAGTACCGTCTTTGAACCCGCGGCCAATCACTAAGATGGTGGGTACGCCCAGAAGCTCTGCATCGCCGAATTTAACGCCCGGGCTGGTTTTCAGACGGTCGTCCAAAAGCACCTGCACCCCGGCACCTTCAAGCTCCGTACTCAAGGTTTCTGCGTACTCGTGGGATTGAGCGTCTTTATTCGTGATGACGATGTGCACATCGGCGGGTGCCAAGTTACGCGGCCAGATCAGACCCTTCTCGTCATGATTGCCCTCAGCAATTGCGGCAAGCGCGCGGGTTACGCCAATGCCGTAAGATCCCATCGTCACGGTCTGGAGTTTACCGTTCTGATCGAGTACTTTCAGGCCCAGTGCCTCGGCGTATTTACGACCAAGCTGGAAGATATGTCCCATCTCAATGCCGCGTGCGGCAATAAGCGGTCCGGAACCATCCGGTGCTGGGTCGCCTTCACGTACTTCACACGCCTCCAAAGTACCGTCTGCGCTAAAGTCCCGCCCGTAAACGAGATTTGCCACGTGTTTGCCGTGCTCGTTAGCGCCGGTCACCCATGAGGTTCCGCGAACCACGCGCGGATCAACGAAAAACGGAATACCGGTAGCAGTTTGACGCTCTTCGGTATTCTCGCCCAGCATAGGCTGATCGAGAGTAAGACCCGGGCCAATATAGCCCTTGATGAGCTGCGGGAATTTCTTTAGATCCTCCTCAGAAGCAGCCTCAACCTCGATCTCGCCACCGATACCCATGAGCGCACCAATGTTAACCTCGACGCGTCCCAGATCGACTTCGCGGTCACCAGGTACACCCACGGCAAAGAGTTTACGCTCCCCGGCGGGGGTAATGACTGCGCCCACAAAACATTTGAGCGTCTGTTCAGCGGTGAGTTCACCGCCGGTCACCTGAGGGTGCAAGTCATTCATCTGGGTCACGAGGGTTTCAATCGTGGGAGATTCGGGGGTATCGAGCACGATAGCTGCGGGCGTATCCGTGAAATCAATGTCTGCAGGCACAACGGTGGTGACTGCCTCCACGTTTGCGGCGTAGCCACCGGCGGAACGCACAAAGGTGTCTTCACCTACAGGGGTCGGATGCAGGAATTCTTCACTGCGTGAACCACCCATAGCACCCGATTGCGCGGTCACTATGACGGTGTCTAATCCCAAGCGGTTAAAAATACGCTGGTAAGCGGCGCGGTGGGCCTCGTAAGCTTCATTCAAGCCTTCGTCGTCCACAGTAAAAGAGTAGGAATCCTTCATGACGAATTCGCGCCCACGCAACAAACCGGCGCGGGGTCGCGCCTCGTCACGGTACTTATTCTGGATCTGGTAAATATACAGCGGCAGATCCTTGTAGGAGGAATAAAGGTCTTTCACCAACAGAGTGAACATTTCCTCATGGGTGGGCGCCAGAAGCATATCGGCACCCTTGCGGTCCTGAAGGCGGAAGAGATTATCACCGTATTCTTCCCACCGGTTAGTTGCCTCATAGGGTTCTCGCGGCAACAATGCCGGGAAGAGAACTTCTTGGGCTCCTATTGCGTTCATTTCTTCACGCACGATATTTTCTACCTTGCGCAGAACTTTCAAACCCAAGGGCAGCCAGGTATACACGCCAGGAGCGGCACGACGAATATAACCTGCGCGCACTAAAAGCTTATGGCTTGCTACCTCAGCGTCTACAGGATTTTCACGCAGGGTCCGCACGAAGAGGTTGGACAAGCGAAGTACCATGTGTGTTCTCCTTGGATTTGATGCTAGACCTTCACCGCATCCCACATTCCTTAACCCGAAAGCGGCGGCGAACGGCGATGAATAATATAACAAGTCTATAGGTTTCCGCGCTCACAGGCGAAGCATAGTTGGTATAAAAGACCAACGTGTATATTTTCAGACGCTAACGAGTAAGGATAATGGTCGAATATTGCCCAATATCTTCCCATCCGGTGCGCTGATAGAGAGAAAGTGCCCGATCGTTGTAGTTATTAACGTAGAGACTCAGATGCGGGTGCCTCTCTCGGAAAAGCTCACAGGCCGCAGCAAGAAACGGAGCCGCAAGTCCCAGACCGCGATAGTCGGGGTGCATCCAAACGCCCTGTATCTGCGCAGCGTCCAGATGCGATATACCCAGATCAGCTTTGAAAACCACCACGCCGAGATCGTTAGTGACAATCACGTTTTTGCCTTCGGATACCATCGACCGTACACGGTTTCTGTAGTTGCTGCCGTACCGTGCGATGGGTTCAATACCGACTTCCTCATGGAACATAGCGGCTGCGGCAGGCAGAACATCATCGTAATCTGACAGAACAGTACAACGCACATATCCTCCAGGGCTCTCTGGAACCGACTGTAACGAGGGTAGATAGCCGGGCAGTTCAGGCAGAGAGGCCGAATAGAGTGAGAATAGATTTTTTTCTGGGGGCAGGTACAGTAGCGGCTGTACCGTCCGAACAGAGAAAGGACTCGCGAGGCGTTTCCTCAAGTGCTCCCAGATTGGAAGCACACATTCACTGGGTCCAAAAAGAGACTCAATGCTGCCCCGAGAACGGTAAATGAGGTGAGCAAGAACCTCGGCATGTGAGCGCATTCGATCGTCGTCGGGTAACCAGATGGGAACGGTATTGCTACCCAGTAACAGCGCGCTCAGCAAGATGCCATCTTCGTAAATCCCCACGAAACCGCGATACTGTGCTGGCAGCTTATTCCCCGTCATGCGTGCTCCGGATGCCGATGCTGGCGGCAGCCCGTAAATATCGTAATGCTCAATAGCGTAGAGGTTCCCCAGCGTATCCGCATAGAGAAGCTCTTCGAGGGCATCTGCATCGCGCCGATCGAGAGCCACCACCTGGGGGGCGGATGAGGAGAAAAACTTTTTGAGCACGCTTTCGATTCTATCTAACGAGAGAGCTATCGCGGTTTTGAATGTGTCACAGCTAAGCGCCCCGCGTCCGTTGAAGGCGAGGCGCTTAGAGATTTCAGACTCGTCGCGTTTATACTCAACGCTACGGACGAGATACAGCCGTACTATTTGACGGTAACAGCGGGGGCGCCTTCGGGCACGTACTCCCCCGAGGCTTCCATCTCGGCAGCAATACGGGTTGCCTCTTCAAGAAGGGTTTCCACGATCTGATCTTCGGGAACGGTTTTAATGACTTCCCCTTTCACAAAGATCTGTCCCTTACCGTTACCGGATGCCACTCCCAAATCTGCCTCGCGTGCCTCGCCGGGACCGTTCACCACGCATCCCATCACGGCAACGCGAAGCGGAACCTTCATATGCTCCAAGCCCTTGGTCACGTTTTCGGCGAGTTCCCACACATTCACCTGGGCACGTCCACATGAGGGGCATGACACAATGTCGAGCTTGCGCGGGCGCAGGTTAAGGGATTCCAGAATCTTGGTTCCTACCTTGACTTCTTCCACCGGAGGGGCCGAAAGCGAAACACGGATCGTATCGCCAATCCCCTGAGAGAGGAGGGTGCCGAATGCTACCGAACTCTTGATGGTTCCCTGGAACGCGGGACCTGCTTCGGTTACGCCTAAGTGCAAAGGCCAATCGCCGCGTGCGGCAAGCTGCCGGTATGCCTCAACCATAACCACCGGATCGTTATGTTTAACGGAAATCTTGAAATCGCGGAACCCGTGCTCTTCAAAGAGAGAGGCTTCCCACACAGCGGATTCAACCAGCGCCTCCGGGGTAGCGTGACCGTACTTTTCAAGCAAACGTTTATCGAGCGAACCAGCATTCACACCGATGCGGATAGAGGTACCGTGATCGGAAGCCATCTCGGCGATCTCTTTTACCTGGTCATCGAATTTACGAATGTTACCGGGATTCACACGCACCGCGCCGCATCCGGCTTTAATAGCCGCATACACGTACTTGGGCTGAAAGTGAATATCCGCGATCACCGGAATATTAGACTGCTTTGCGATGATGGGTAGTGCCTCAGCGTCTTTATCGGTCGGGCATGCCACGCGCACAATATCGCATCCTGAGGCGGTTAGCTCGGCAATCTGCTGCAGGGTTGAACCGATATCGTGGGTCTTGGTGGTCGTCATAGACTGTACCGAAATGGGAGATTCGGAACCGATGCCCACGGTACCTACCTTGAATTGACGGGTCTTGCGACGGGGCGCAAGAACCGCAGGGGCAGGCTTCGGCATACCAAGGCTAACCGACAAGGCAATCCTCCAAATGTCATAAAATTGGGGCGCGGGATGCGCCGCTCAGCTTCCTATTGTGCCACCGTCGCGCGCAGAACCACTAATACGGATACCCTAACCGCGAGCAATATCACGATGAGATGAAAAAACGGTAGTCCCGCTCACAATTCGTTTGCGTACACGATCCTCACTAGACGCTATGCGGTGCATAGCTTGCTCCACCATTTAGAACAGCCGCAGGGGTTTAATAAAGTCGGCGGCAATAATCACAATGGACATCAGAATGAAAGCACCCGCTACAACATAGGTAAGCGGCAGAAGCTTGACCGGGTCAAACGGACCGGGATCGGCACGGCGGGTAAGCTTGGCGAAACCACGTCGAATTGCCTCCCACAGGGCACCAAAAACATGCCCTCCGTCTAGGGGAAGAAGCGGAAGCAGGTTGAAGGCGAAAAGCATCAGGTTCATTCCGGCTATCAGCGAGACTAAGGTCGCAGTTTTTGCTTTCAGATCGATACGGTCTGTCGAGGCCACTTCACCGGCAATCCGGCTTACCCCCACTACGGATACCGGGGAGTTCGCATCGCGTTCCTGATTAGAGAAGAGATTTACCCCCAGCTCCCATACGCGCTGCGGCAGCGACCACATGGAATGTGCAATACGTCCCAGCGTGTCGCCCACATTGGGCATAACATCGCCCAACGAGCCTGGAACCATCTCCGAAGTTGGTGAGATACCGATAAAGCCGCCGGTCATCATCTTGAACGACCCATCGTCGTTACGCACATATTCTCGGGTCTTTTCATCCACGACTGGACGCTCCAAAAGCGCCGGGGTCATGGTGAGCTGCTGCTCAGAACCATCGCGTTCAATGGTAACGGTTACAGTATTATTCCCTGCCTGACGAATGTTAGAAGAAACCTGTTCCCAGGCGCTCGTGCGATTGCCGTTGATAGCAACTATACGGTCATCTTTACGCAGTCCTGCCGCTTTCGCGGGAGACGGTGCCGAAGAGTCAGTACATTCGGAATATGAGATACGGTCTTCGGTGATCGTTGCTTTTGGCACGCAATCGGAAACCGATGCCACTTTATTAGTTGCAGACAGGGTTCCAAAACCGCAGATGAGAATGGCGGTGCATACGATCCCGATGAGCAAGTTCATGCTAGGCCCGCCCAGCATGATAATCATGCGTTTATACACGGGAAGTTTATAAAACAGACGATTTTCATCTCCGGGTTTCAGACGCTCTAAGTCAGCCTCACGGGCCGCATTCGCCAAAGACCCAAAAGGGCTGGTAGTTTCGGCGCGAAGAGTTTCGATCTCGGGTTCGTGTTCTTCCTCCACGCCAGTGGTATCCTCGGCGTTCCCCTCTGTGGGATGCTCCATTGCCCGTTTCGCACGCTCCTCGTGTTCGGGCGCAGGCGGATACATGCCGATCATCGAAATATATCCGCCTAAAGGAATAGCTTTAAACCCGTACTCAGTTTCACCGCGGCGGAACGAAAAAATAGTTTTGCCGAAACCAATCATATATTGCGGTACACGCACCTTAAAGAGTTTCGCAGGTACCAGGTGTCCCACCTCATGCAGAGCAATAGACAGTGCAATAGCTATCGCCATAATGATGACGCCTGCGGCGTAGAGCAGAATCTCCACGTTTCTCCTTCGCAACAAAAGGTACGGGTTCTCAAGCGGTTTCCCGCGAAGTTTCTAGGGTACTCCCCTAAGCTGTGAAATTATAGGGTACGTGGCGCTCAGGTTATGCGCAGCGTAGGGAAAACCTTAGTGATGGTTATGACGGCATCTTCGTGGCACAGAGCTCACGAGCGTATGCGCGTGCCCAAGCTTCAGCGTTCAGAACAGCCTCTAAACTCATGTCAGATTCCGCCGTAGACTCGCCGCTAGCGGTGTGCGCCTCCAAAACACGCGCCACGGAATCCACAATATCGGTAAACCGAATTTTACCGGCGTGGAAAGCGCTAACCGCTTCCTCATTAGCGGCGTTAAAAACGGTGGGAAAGGTTCCGCCCCGCTTGCCCGCCTCTTTAATCATCTGCACAGCAGGGAAAGCCGTCGAATCAAGTGGCTCAAAAGTCCATGTTTGCGCCTGAGTCCAATCGCAGGGAGCCGCTACCTGCGGAATGCGATGCGGCCACGTCAGTCCCAGAGCAATAGGCAGAAGCATGGTCGGCGGGGACGCCTGGGCGATAGTCGCGCCGTCTACGAACTGAACCATCGAATGCACAATCGACTGCGGGTGTACCGCAACATCAATGCGGTCAAGATCAACCCCAAAAAGATGGTGTGCCTCTAATACCTCAAGGGCCTTATTCACCATAGTTGCCGAATTGGTTGTGACCACCAGCCCCATATCCCAGGTAGGATGCGCCAGCGCCTGCCGTGGGGTAACGTCTTGAAGCATGTCACGGGTATATCCTCGAAAAGGTCCACCTGAGGCCGTGAGAATCAGCCGGTCTATCTCGGCGTCGGTGCCACTGGCTAATGCTTGGGCAAGAGCCGAATGTTCCGAATCCACGGGAACCATCGGGGTTTCTAACGGTGAGGCATCAACGGCAGCACGCACAAGCGGACCACCCGCGATCAGAGATTCTTTATTCGCAAGGGCAACCCGGTACCCCGCTTTGAGGGCGGTCAGTGTGGGTTCTAAACCGATAGATCCGGTAATACCGTTGAGCACCACATCCGCCGGATGCGCCGCCGCCTCAACGCTGGCACGTTCTCCCCAGACGATGCGCGGACTGTACCCGCTAATGCCCACACTGCGGGCGGCCGCATCAAGGTATTCTTGCAACTGTTGTGCATCCTGCGCCGTACCGCTGGTGGCAACAAGCTCGGCACGTACCCGAACCGCCTGCTGTGCTAATAATTCGAGGGAGCGTGAACCGGCGCTGAGAGCTGCAACCTTCAGCGGTGCATCCTCAGCATCGACGGTGGTGCCCGCAAGACGCGCAAGATGCTCTATAACCTGTACTGCTTGGGTGCCAATAGACCCGGTGGAACCGAGTAAAGTAACCCTTCGAGCATCGCAAAGTCCATGTTTAAGAGCATCAGTGAGGGTTTCGCGGAAGCCCCCAACCCGGGTAGAGGAACCAAACTTCATGTTTACTAGTATCGCATGCTGTCGGTACAGTCTCAGAAGGTCCTGCGGCCGCCAGCAACGTCTTAGGTCAGATCTTGGATAAGCTCGATACAGCGATCCATAAAGGCATCGACCTGAGTTTCTTCATAGCTCACCGAGCCGGTCGCAGACCTAAAGACAGCGTTACGAATAACGGATGTATCAAGCGGTTCTTCGCTATTGAGTTGAGCATAGATATGATGGCATACCTTATCAACATCACCCACAAAATACCCGGCGTGCTTGCGTTTAGAGGGGCGGCGGAAGCGTTCACCATCCGGCCGCTCTAGTCGCTGTGCCAGAAGCTCACCCGCGTCTACGAGAGACAGCTCCCAATTGCTTAAACCGTACTGTTCGATATAACGGCTGCGTTCCAGCTTGGCAAAACGTTCTTCTATACGCTCTAGGGCGCGATCGACGTCCCCTACCGCATAGCCGCCGGGCTCGGTACGAAAAACAACCTGGCGAATAAGCCGCGACGTGTAGATATTAGCGTGCTGCTGTACGGCGCCGCTTAGCTGTTCGTAATCCTCGGCTAGTCGAGCAAAGAGACGATCGACCTCGGTTCGTTTATAACCAGGTTCGAGTTCTGCCGCACGGCCGAAGCCGTTATCTGTACGACTAGTATTCGTTGCCAAGGATTCTCCTTATCATCAGGCAGGGCACACGACGTGAGCGGCTCGTGTGCGTACCCTACGCATAAAGTTTTCGCTATCCTGTGTTCCACTCTAGAGAGGAAGCACAAAGGTAAAAATCAAACACCCAACTGCGGCCGCAAAAAGTACCGAGTCCAGACGATCCATCATGCCGCCGTGCCCAGGCAGGATATTTGACATATCCTTGATGCCTATTCGACGTTTAAAAACAGATTCTACAAGATCACCCGCCGTAGAGGCGATGACCATGACTGCAGCGAGTGGTATTCCCCAGTACCATTTCTGCCCCAAAATACTTAGCGCAATACACGCTACCACGGCAGACCCAAGATAGGAACCGGCAAAGCCCTCCCAGCTCTTCTTTGGAGAAATGGTAGGTGCTATAGGATGTTTACCCCATATAACACCGGCAATATACCCGAAAGTATCGTTGCTGACGGCCATAAGAAGGATCATCAGGATGCCTGCCCAACCGCGCTCGGTGCTAAAGTACACCATCGAAATTCCGAGGGTCAAGGGTACCCATCCCAAAATTAGAATGAGACCCCTCAAAACTTTATACCGTGAGGCTGTACGTTTCCTGGGTACCACCAAGGTGACACAAGCAAGTACTAGGGCGACAGCAACGCAGGAGAGCCCCAAACCAGTGAACCCCCAAATATACGCTGAGACTGTGGGGATCGGAGCCAGCACCGTCACCAGGGTCAGGGGTAAATTGTAGTCGCGTTTTTTGTTGAGTGCGGAGGCAAGCTCCCAGCTTCCCAGCCCGGTAGAGATCGCGCAGAGAAGCACAAGAAACGGAGGAAAGAAAAGCCCTGTAGTCAGCACCGCGCCGAATGCTACGCCTACGCCGATAGCGGCGGGTAAGTTGCGCCCCGCTCGGGATGCTGTTTTCCCTGGGGCGGGGGCTGTTTCGCTCTTCTTATCCCCCGTATCTTCTCGTGTGTTCATCTCTGAGCCTTAAACCTCAAGCAGCTCAGATTCCTTGTGCTTGTAGAGCTCATCGATAGTATCTACATGTTTCTTAGTGAGGGCATCAAGCTCTTTTTCGGCACGGGCACCGTCGTCCTCACCGATCTCGCCGTCTTTCACAAGCTTATCAATGACGGTTTTAGCATGGCGGCGCACATTACGTACCGAAACGCGAGCTTCCTCGGCTTTGTGGTTGACCAATTTTATGTATTCTTTACGACGCTCAGAGGTCATCTCGGGCATAACCACGCGGATAGCGGCACCGTCGTTGCTGGGATTTACACCCAAGTCAGAGTCACGCACTGCTTTTTCGATAGCAGCTAAAGCGCTCACATCAAATGGAACAATCTTAACCGTACGGGCATCTTCAACGTTGAACGACACCAGCTGCTGCAATGGAGTCGGCGCGCCGTAGTAGTCTGCGGTAATAGAGCTAAAAATCGCAGGGTTCACACGTCCGGTGCGAACCTTGGCGAATTCTGTTTTGATAGCTTCAATGGTCTTATCCATCTTCTCGCCGGCTTCGGCAAGGGTTTCTTCGATCACGACGGAATCTCCTTTATAGGGGAAGTCGGCTCATGCCGATTTTGGTAGCTACGGCTACGGGAAACACCAAACGGTGCAAACCGCGACCTAGTTATAGTTTAGTCGCCCGAGACTATCTCGGGCGACTTCTCACCGTTTTTTCCTTATGGCTAAGCCGTTGAACGACTTCTAATGCGAGGAGTATAACGGCATAACGTTTCTTTAGCGGGTTACAAGAGTACCCATCTTCTCCCCCAGAATAGCGCGGGTTACGTTACCTTCGCCCTGCATGCCGAAGACGCGCATCGTCACGTTATTATCGCGACATAGGGAGAATGCGGTCTGATCCAACACGCGAATATTGCGTTGCATAGCTTCATCGTAGGTGAGGTTATACAGGCGCTCAGCCTGAGGGTCTTTATTCGGATCGGCAGTGTAGATGCCGTCCACACCATTTTTTGCTACCAAGACTTCGTCAGCGTGAATTTCCAAGGCTCGCTGGGCAGCTACGGTATCGGTCGAAAAATAGGGCAGACCAGCACCGGCGCCGAAAATAACCACACGGTCTTTCTGCATATGGCGAATAGCGCGGCGAGGAATATAGGTTTCTGCAACCTGCGGCATAGTAATAGCAGACTGTACGCGGGTATCAATACCTTCTTGCTCCAAGAAATCCTGAAGAGCCAGAGAGTTCATCACGGTACCGAGCATGCCCATATAGTCTGCGCGGGAACGATCCATACCTGCCTGTGAAAGCTCGGCGCCACGGAAGAAGTTACCGCCGCCAATCACGATGGAGGTCTCTACCTTACCCACAGTTGCTGCAATCTGCTGTGCAATATTACGCACAACCCCGGTCGAAATACCAACTTCTCCCCCACCGAAAACTTCGCCTGAGAGCTTGAGTAGAACACGGCGACGACCGGTGTCGTCTCGATGGATTGGGTGCGTGTGCGAGTCGGTCATAAATACCCTCCAACGGATAAAACTTATGCTGATAACGGGGTGAACACTCAATAGTCCTTATCAAGGATACGCTACGGGAACACTGTCTGTGGTACACCCTTCGATATTTTTCTCCCTCATTCGGCATACCAGAAGGCGTAGAGATTGAGAGACTCAATGCTCCGGGCATATAAAACCCTATAAAACCTCAGGTCAACACTGTATCTGCAAGATGATCTATACAGAAAATAGGCTCTGGAACTTTCTTTTCGCTAGGTGCGCGACCTGCACAATATTTATGCAAAAAAGTCGGATGCTCACCCTTCACAGGGCAAGCATCCGACTTTAGCGTATAGCCTCAGATAAAGGCTGGCTGCTTGAGGAAAGCTCCTAGAAACTAGGCACCAACACGGAAACGTGCGAAACCGGTAGCAGTTGCGCCAGCCTCAGAGAGAGCCTGTGCCACAGACTTCTTGGTGTCTTTTGCGAAGTCCTGGTCAAGCAGGGTGTTCTCTTTGAAGAAGCCCTTGAGACGACCCTCAACGATCTTATCCAGAATCTTCTCGGGCTTGCCCTCAGCGATTGCGGTCTCACGTGCAACACGCTTCTCAGCTTCAACCTGGTCAGCCGGGATAGACTCAGAATCCAGGTACTTGGGGCTCATCGCTGCGATGTGGACTGCTACGTCGTGCGCAATTTCATCAACGTTATTGCCGGAAACAGCAAGCAGAACACCAACCTGTGCGGGCAGATCCTTAGAGGTCTTGTGCAGGTAAACTGCCACATTCTCGCCTTCAACGCGTGCTACGCGGCGCACCACGACCTTCTCACCCAGCAGGGCGGCAGCATCGGTGGTGAGCTCTTCAACGGTCTTACCCTCGAAGGATGCAGCCTGTAGCTCTTCCAGAGTGGATGCGTTAGCCGCGATAGCAGCCTCCAGCACGTTACGCCCGAAGGTGATGAAGGGTTCGGACTTAGCCACGAAGTCGGTTTCAGAATTGACCTCAACCATGTAACCAACGCCGTTTTCTACGCGAGCTGCAACCAGACCTTCAGCGGTTGCACGACCTTCACGCTTGGTGACGCCCTTCAGACCCTTCACACGGATAATCTCCATTGCCTTCTGCTGGTCGCCGTTAGCCTCATCGAGAGCCTTCTTGACGTCGAGCATACCTGCGCCGGTCTTCTCACGCAATGCCTTGATGTCTGCTGCAGTGTAGTTCGCCATGTGAACTCCTCTTTTTCCTTAATTTAAGATGTAGGCGTGATAACGCCCATGAGCTATGAGCGGACGGCACCTTACCCGCCACAGGGTAGGTACCGTCCGTACTGCTTTTCCCATCGTGGAAAAGCTAAAGTCTACTTAGCTTCAGCCGCCTGAGCTGCCTCATGCTGCTCTAGCAGTTCGCGCTCCCACGCAGCCATAGGCTCTTCAGCAGCCTCTGCCTTACCGGTCTTCTTAGCATTACGCTCAATGAGACCTGCAGCGACAGCGTCTGCCACCACACGGGTGAGCAGGTTGACGGAACGGATCGCATCGTCGTTACCAGGGATGGGGAATGCGACTTCGTCAGGGTCACAGTTGGTGTCAAGAATAGCTACCACGGGGATGCCCAGCTTCTGAGCCTCGTTAACCGCCAGGTGCTCCTTCTTGGTATCAACAACCCATACGAGGGAGGGAACCTTGCTCAGGTTACGGATACCACCCAAAGTCTTTTCGAGCTTCTCAAACTCGCGGCGCATCAAGAGCAGTTCCTTCTTGGTGTAACGTGAACCTGCGACATCGTCAAAGTCGATCTGCTCAAGTTCCTTCATACGCTCAATGCTCTTAGCAATGGTGGAGAAGTTGGTGAGCATACCACCAAGCCAGCGGTGGTTAACGTAAGGCATATTCACGCGGGTAGCCTGCTCAGCAATAACTTCCTGTGCCTGCTTCTTGGTACCCACAAACAGAATGTTGCCGCCGTGTGCAACGGTGGATTTAACAGCCTCAAAAGCCTTATCGATGAATTCGAGGGACTGCTGCAGGTCGATGATGTAAATGCCGTTGCGTTCGGTGAGGATGAAACGCTTCATCTTGGGGTTCCAACGGCGGGTCTGGTGGCCGAAGTGAACGCCGGAATCCAGCATCTCACGCATAGTTACGACGGGCATGTCGTCTCCTTTATATCAGGGTGCCGCGCTGACCTCCCATCTCGGGCTAGCCACACGCGCGCATAGTAGTTATCGGTTTATCCTAGTGGCGATTAGACATTCGGGTTGCCCCGTGTCTCAAGCCCTGACCGCTTGTTCTAAGCGGACCGAAGGTCTTTTATCACCTGGTATTTAGGTTCCAGGTGCTCACGCCACGCGTCGTCAGCGGGCCTTTCCGTTACCAGGCTAGGCACACTGCAATAGAAGATTGTACCTGATATTTGGGTCTTAAGTCTTTAGTACCGTGAGCTTTTCGCCCGGATAAGCGTGGTTTTTTATAAAAATTTTTGCTACTACCTCACTTGAATCCGTAGAATCACGAGTCTTCATATTTTGGAGGTTTGTGAAAAACGCTGAGCCGTCTCACCTGTTTTTCACGAAAACGCTAAATACCGTCTGTGGATATCAAATAAAAATGTCTCGAAAGGGTAAGTTTTCCACAGTACAGCCTTGTACATATCTTTATGCGTCTTCGACTGTGGTGTGCTCGAAGAATGATATGTGATTGGTTAGGGGCGTGGATGCACCGCGCGGGTCTGGCGGCACAGGCACGTATTTTTACGATGTCCAGACGACACTTTGTATCTGCGTTGCAGCGTACTCCCCTGTTTCTTCTAGCATGCTGGCGCTCAGGGCGTCCTATAAAAGTCCGGGTACCTTCTCCAATATTCTTGCGGGTTTTAACGATCCAGATCATAGTCCTTACCACGGCATTATCTTTAGGCCTCGGGCCACACGTCAGCGGTATAAAGTACCGACACGGTCCCCTCCAGATCATGCACACTTCTGCGCGTTCATGGATTTCACCTATATCTGGAAAACCTCATGTCATTCATGCCTTTATCAAGCCCAGTCAGCGGTGGTCGGCGGGGCATCGCGGAGTCGATCTTGAGGTAACAGAACAGGACCAAGTGCGCGCTCCAGCGCCTGGAGCCATAGTTTTCTCGGGAACTGTCGTCGATCGACAGGTAGTAGTCATTGAGCATCCGAACGGGTACAGGTCGAGTTTCGAGCCCGTCACCGATCCTCTGCCAGTCGGTACTCACGTTCAGGCGGGACAGGTTATCGCTCGGGTGGATGCGCATCCCGCAAAAAAAGACGCACGACATCATTCTCGCGGGCTTCATGCACGACATCGGCAAGACGAAATTCTCCGAGCGCCTGCTGGAAAAAAATATCGCGACGCTCAAAGG